>Ga0265294_10000016_pt1 | contig 182806 bp, 179 predicted proteins | sample MunlanPumphouse3_FD_192504 | JGI IMG/M metagenome (GOLD analysis project Ga0265294, IMG submission 192504) | Groundwater microbial communities from a municipal landfill in Southern Ontario, Canada - Pumphouse #3 | ecosystem: Environmental > Aquatic > Deep subsurface > Groundwater | place... | reverse complement strand
CTGTTGCAGTAGCTCCGAACATGACAGCCCTGGAGGATATCTATCTCCCCTTCCGTCCGAAGAGAAGGACCAGGGCGTCCATCGCGCTGGGAAAGGGGCTGAAGGGTCTGGCAGACGCCCTCGTGGATGCCGCCGCGGGAGAGAGAACTGACCTTGATCCCCTCTCAGAGGCAGCCAGGTATATTGACGGAGGCAAGGGCGTGAAGTCGGCAGATGATGCCCTTGCGGGAGCAAGGGATATAATTGCAGAGAGGGCCAGCGAGGACAGAAGGGTCAGGGTCGCACTCAGGGCAGTCTTTGCTCGCAACGGAAGGCTATCGTCGAAGGTTGTCAGGGGCAGGGAAGAGGAAGGTCTGAAGTACAGAGACTACTTCGATCTCGAAGAGCCAGCCAGATCCACTCCCTCACACAGGATCCTGGCCGTCTTCCGAGGGGAGAGAGAGGGCTTTCTCACCGTATCGGCAAGGCCGCCCTCTGAACTTGCCTTCCTGGAGATGGAGAGGGTGTTCATCAAGGCCGAAGGTCGGGCAGCCGATGAAGTCAGAAAGGCCATCAGGGATGGCTACGTGCGGCTCGCGGGACCCTCAATGGAGACTGAGCTAAAGAATGCCCTGAAGGTAAGGGCAGACCGGGAGGCCATAGGGGTCTTCTCCTCCAACGCAAGGGAGGTCCTGATGGCTCCCCCGCTCGGAGCCTTTCCTGTGATGGCCATCGACCCGGGTATACGGACCGGGTGCAAGCTGGTGATCCTCGATGCCAGGGGGCGGCTAGTTCTTGATGATGTGATATTCCCCTTTTCGGGCAGGAAGGCCGAGGAGGAGGCCAGGAGAAAGGTATGCCGCATTCTCGAAAAACACCCGGTAAAAGCAGTCGCGGTGGGTAATGGAACTGCGGGAAGGGAGACCATGGCCTTCCTGCAGGGGATGGAACTTCCGGGCAATCCCAGGGCGATCCTTGTGAACGAAAGCGGTGCCTCGATCTACTCGGCTTCGAAAACCGCTCGGGAGGAGTTCCCTGACAGGGACGTAACAGTCAGGGGATCCGTATCGATAGGGAGGCGTCTCCAGGATCCTCTGGCCGAGCTGGTAAAGATCGATCCCAAATCCATCGGCGTCGGTCAGTACCAGCACGATGTGGACCAGAAGAAGCTGACGCAGTCACTGGAGGATGTGGTTGTCTCCTGTGTGAACGCCGTAGGGGTGGAACTGAACACCGCGAGCCCTCACCTCCTGTCCTACGTATCAGGTCTTGGACCCGGCCTGGCGGCTAACATTGTCGCATGGAGAGGATCCATGGGGCCTTTCAGATCGAGAGCACAGCTGCGCGAGGTGTCGCGTCTCGGCCCCAGAGCCTTTGAACAGTCCGCGGGGTTCCTAAGGATCAGAGGGAGCGTGAACCCTCTCGACGCAAGCGCTGTACACCCTGATCATTACGTTATTGTCGAGCGGATGGCCTCCGACCTGGGGTGTTCCGTCGAGGATCTCCTTGAGAACGAGAGCATGAGAGAGAGGATAAATGTTACTCATTATGTCTGTGAAAAGGCGGGCATACCTACCCTGAGAGATATCATGTCCGAATTGGCCAAGCCTGGCCGGGACCCCAGGAAGAATTTTGAAAGCGTGGAGTTCTCTCCTTCCGTACATGGGATAGAGGACCTGAACCCGGGGATGGAGCTTACAGGAGTGGTCTCCAACGTGACCGCCTTTGGCGTCTTCGTGGATGTGGGTGTCCACCAGGACGGGCTGGTACATGTCAGTCAGATGTCTGATCGTTTCGTGAAAAAACCGTCGGACCTGGTAAAGGCAGGGCAGAAAGTCCGGGTCTCTGTACTGGAGGTAGACCTGCAGCGTAGAAGGATATCCCTGGCCATGAAAGGCGTCCGCCAGGACCCTTCCTGACGTTCTTTAAAAAGTGGCTTAATGTTCCTTAACATTTCTCAACCTCACCTTCAGTCTCCCGATAGTAAACTTCTGGAAATCATGAATGGATCGGGTGAAGTCCAATGCTGACGATGAAAAGGTTCCTCCAGTCAATCTGCTTTCTGATCCTGTTCTCTCTCGGCGCTGCCGCATACGCTTCAGGTGCACCGCCGGGTTCGATCGTCCTCACCCTGGAGGATTGCATCAATACGGCGATCTCAGGTCATCCCGACCTGGCAGCAGGGAGGTCGGATCTCGAAGCCTCCGAGGCCAGAGTTGGGCAGGCCCAGTCGAGTCGTTACCCTTCCCTGGGATTTTCCACGGGTTTTTCTGAAAGGTCCTCCGGTGGGACTGGACCGTCGGAAGGTTCCTGGTCGAACGGTATCACGCTGTCACAGCTGGTCACCGACTGGGGCAGGACGCACGCGACGGTCAGAAGGAGCCTGCTGGATGTTGACAGCAGAACCCTGGCCCTTGAGGCGAAGCAGTCTGACGTGGTGTTCGAGGTCACGAGAGCCTATTTCCAGCTTCTTAGATCCGTGAAGGACCTGGAGGTCGCCGAGGAGACCCTGGCGTTGAACGAGGTCAGGCTGGAGCAGGCAGAAGCCTTTTTCAAGGTCGGGAAGGTTTCAAAGTACGATGTGACTGCCGCCCAGGTTTCCAAAAGCAATGCAGACCTCGCGCTGATACGTGCACGCACCTCCAGGAAGGAAGCCATGACCGCTCTGAAGGCAGCTATGGGCCAGGCGGGAGCCCCTGACTTCAGGGTCGTCGATGTGGAAGGTCACGAAACAGACGTCAGGGACGACGATGTTCCCTCCCTTGATGAGGCGATAGGCATCGCCCTTGAGAACAGGCCCGACCTCCTGGCTTACCAGGTAGCCCTTCGGTCCGCCGAGACCTCCGTTACCCTTGCCAGACTGGATAACGTCCCCCAGCTTCATCTTTCAGGGAACTACGGGTGGGGGAATTCCGGTTTCTGGGGCGGTGACAGCTGGAGGGCGGGGCTGACCCTTTCTTTTTCCCTCTATGATGGAGGACTGCAGAGAGAGAAGACAAGAGAAGCCATGGCCGGCCTGGATGGGGCCGAGGCCAGACTGGAGGCTTACAGGCAGATCGTGGTCAGCGACGTTACCCAGGCTGTTCTGGCAGCCTCAGACGCTTCTGAGGCCGTCTCGGCAGCCTCAGAGGGGCTGCGGATGGCAACAGAGAACCTTGAGATCGCAACCGGGAGGTACAGGGTAGGCGTAGGATCACCACTGGAGGTCTCTGATGCCACCAGAAATTACACCGAGGCCAAAGCTGCCTGGTATGCGGCTTTATACGATCGACTTACGGCCCGGGCGGCCCTGAAGAAGGCCATGGGAGTGACAGCAAGATGAAGAAGAACAGGAAGTTCCTGGCAGCTTTTCTTGTTTTTGTGGCAGCGGCCGGTATCTGGTACTACCGGTCACGTTCTTCTGACGTGCCCGTTGTCCAGACCACCACCGTCGTTCGGGGAGGTATCGTCAAGACCGTTTCTGCGACGGGATCCCTGAATGCGGTCAACACTGTGAACGTTGGAGCCCAGGTATCGGGAACGATCAGGAAGATACACGTGAATTACAACTCCCTGGTCCAGAAAGGGGATCTTCTTGCAGAGATAGACCCCTCTCTTCTGGAGGCCAACATCAGGCAGTCAGAGGCCAGCGTACTCTCCGCCCTGGCCTCCCTCCAGGAGGCAAGGGCAAACCTGGCCGAGGCAAAAAATAACCTGGAACGGAACAGAGAGCTTTTCTCCAGGGGTTATATAGCGGCGATGGAGCTGGATCAGTCACAGACAGCCTACGAGACAGCACTTTCCCGAACCAGAAGCTCTGAAGCATCCCTTTCCCATGCCAGGGCAGACCTCGATTACAGGAAGATCAACCTGGGGCACACCAGGATAGTATCCCCCATCGACGGGGTGATCATTAACCGGGAGGTCGATGAAGGGCAGACGGTCAACGCAAGCCAATCGGCCCCGACGCTCTTCACAATCGCCGAGGATCTGTCCAGGATGCAGGTCGAAGCCAACATTGACGAGGCCGATATTGGCCTGATCAGGCAGGGTCAACCTGTACAGTTCACCGTTGACGCTTTCCCTGATGAGTCTTTCGTGGGTTCCGTCAAGGAGGTCCGACTTGCGGCCGCAACAACCGACAACGTGGTGACCTACACGGTCATCATTTCTGTGGAGAACGAGAAGAAGATCCTGATGCCGGGCATGACCGCCAACGTATCAGTAATAGTGGAGAAGAAGGATAACATACTGAAAGTCGCCAGTTCCGCCCTGAGATTTCGGCCTTCAGCGGATTCCGGCGGATCACAGTTCAGGGGGACGGCCCTCTGGACCCTTGAGAAGGGTGAACTGGTTCCCCATCTTGTCAAGACGGGGATCTACGACGGAATGTTCACCGAAGTTGAGGGGGAGGGGCTGGTCGAGGGCATGGAGGTTGTCACCTATATATCCAGCGCCTCGGAAGGAAGGTCATCCAGCGCTTTCGGGTTCGGAGGCCGGCCCAGGTGACGGGGTGACGGAAGATGACGATGAACGGAATAGTCAGGGTTGAAAGCATCACCAAGATATACAGCCTGGGCGATGTCAAGGTTGAAGCCTTGCGGAAGGTCAGTTTCTCGGTAGAGGCCGGAGAATTCCTCTCCATCATGGGAGCTTCAGGTTCAGGAAAGTCGACAATGATGAACATCCTGGGGTGCCTTGATACGCCGACTGGGGGACAGTATTTCCTTGAAGGGCATAACGTCAGTCGCCTGTCGGGGGACGAACTTGCGGACATTCGCAAGCACAAGATCGGTTTTGTCTTCCAGGGTTTCAACCTTCTCCCCCGGATGACGGCCCTGGAGAATGTAAAGCTTCCCATGCTCTACAACGGAGTACACCCCTCCATGAGGGACAGGAAGGCCATGGATGCCCTTGAAATGGTGGGATTGGGTGACAGGGCTAACCACCAACCCCAGCAGCTCTCGGGGGGGCAGCAGCAGAGAGTGGCCATAGCACGTGCCCTTGTTAACGACGCCCCGATCATCCTGGCCGATGAGCCGACGGGGAACCTGGACAGCAGGACCAGCAAGGACATCATGGATCTTTTCACGGATCTTAACAGGGAGTACGGAAGGACCATAATACAGGTCACACACGAGGCAGAAATGGCCTCCTACGGCAAGAGGGTCATCACTTTCCGGGACGGAATGGTGCTGAAGGACGAAAGGACGGAACGTCCATGATCTCGCTTTGGGAAACGTCAAGGATATCCTTCAGGGCCCTGACGGCCAACAAGATGCGCTCTGCACTGACCATGCTCGGGATAATAATCGGTGTTATGGCGGTCATCATGATGTTCGCCATCGGCTCCGGCGCAAACAGGGAGATCTCCGACAGGTTTTCCAGCATGGGGAGCAACATGCTTACAGTGAGACCCGGGGCAAGCCAGGGCCCCGGAGGGATCCGTAGCGGGACGGTGAACACCCTTACGGTGGATGATGCCAGGGCCATATCGGAGGAGTGCATGGCCGTGGCATACGCTGCCCCCGTCTACGGGGGCAGCGCCCAGGTCGTCTACGGCAACCAGAATTGGTCCACATCAGTCACAGGTACCACGCCAGAATACCTCTTCGTCCAGGACTGGACCGTTGGATCGGGTATCGTATTCACCGAGCAGGACGTCAGGAGCGCGACCAAGGTCAGCGTTATCGGAAAGACGATAGTGGATAACCTCTTCGGGGGGGAGGACCCCATAGGGAAGACCATCAGGATAAGGAACGTCCCGGTGGTTGTGGTTGGGGTCCTGGGAGAGATAGGGACCAACCCCATGGGCAGGGATCAGGACGATATAATCCTTGTGCCTGTGACGACAGCCCAGAGAAGGCTTTTCAGTTCTTCCAGGTCCGGGTCGGTCTCAACCATTATGGTAAAGGCCCGAAGCTCTGAACTGCTCAATGCGGCTCAGGACCAGGTAGAGTCGCTCCTGAGAATGAGACACCGCGTCCGTAAAGGGGAAGAGGACGATTTCTCCGTAAGGAACATGGCACAGATGGTGGAGAACGCCAAGGCTGCAACAAGAACGATGACCATGCTTCTCACGGCAGTGGCGGGAGTCTCCCTTCTCGTGGGCGGGATAGGGATAATGAACATCATGCTGGTATCCGTCACCGAGAGGACCCGGGAGATAGGCATCAGAATGGCTCTCGGGGCGAAGACAATAGATATAAGGCTTCAGTTCCTGGTCGAGGCTTTGATGCTATCCCTGTTGGGGGGGACGACGGGGATCCTTCTCGGGGTGGCTGGTGCCCTTTCCATATCAAGGGCCTTCGGCTGGGCGGTGGAGGTGTCACTGTTCTCGATCTCCCTGGCTTTCGGTTTTTCTGCCTTCGTAGGGATATTTTTCGGGTACTACCCGGCCTGGAAGGCATCGCTGCTGAATCCAATAGAAGCGCTCCGGTACGAATAAGGCAGCGGGAAGGTTCTCCCCGCTGCCTTTCTTTCCTGAATGATCCGATTCCGACGGTATGAGCCTACCAGGGGCAGTTCGCGTTCTTGAGCCTTATGCTCGGTTCCACGATCTTTCCATCGAGGAGATCGGCCTTCAGGAAGGCTCCCTCAGGGAAACGCCAATGTGCAACGCCGTCCTTGAAGACGAGCCGTACAGGCAAATCTCGCATATTTCCAACCTCGTTCCTTTCTTGATATTGACGTATTATAGCACCTCCGGAAAAGCCAGTCAAACAGACTAACAAGAGTGTTTTTAACATACTTCCAGTTATCCATTGTATGCTTTTACTACCTTGTGATCCCTTGAAAGAATCCAAGGATGGATCCTGTCCAAAAATGCACCCTGTCCGAGGATGGACTTGGTCCAATGGGTGCAAGATCCGTGCCAGACATTATTATCAGTCAGTATAGGCGGACAGGAGTGATGATCAGGTGTTGAAGGAACCTGTTCTGATCAACGTTTTTCAGGGTCTGGGAACAACCTTTCCCTGGCGGAAGAGATAGTTGCGGGACTGCTCCAGGAGGGTATCGCAGCCCAGCTGAGACCCCTTGAGAGGAGTGACCCGGGGGATACCCGTCAGGCCGGGACCATCGGGCTTGCATTCCCTGTTGCGATGTTCTCAACCTACCCCTTTGTCTGGGACTTTGTAGAGAACCTCCCCGACGGGAACAACAAGGATATTTTCATGCTCGACACCCTCGCGGGGTTAAGCGGCGGAATCGTCGGCCCCCTGAAAAAAGCCGTATCCGCCAGGGGGTACTGTCCTACAGGAGCTACGGAGATACGTATGCCTTCGAACTATGCAAGGACCGATCATGAGAAGCCCGAAGACGAGCGTCTGCGCTCTAAAGGACGCGAGAAGGCGGCATCCTTTGCGAAGGATCTTGCTTCGGTAAGGGCTTCGTGGCCGTCGATACCCCTTTTGCCGGACCTTGTCAAAAGGGTGGGCCGTGATCCCCGGAGCGCTGCATAGAGGGCAATACGCAGGAAGTTCCCCATCTCGGTCGACGTCCGGAAGTGCACAAGGTGCGGCTTGTGCTCGAAGGTTTGCCCAGTGAGGAACATTATCCTGGAGGGCTTTCACGGTTTTGGGGATCGCTGTCTTTCCTGCCAGCGATGTGTATCTCTCTGTCCGGAGGAAGCTATTGGGGTACAGGGACGGTCTTTTGTCCCATACCGGGGGCGGACCTCGAAAAGATGCTCGATATGGCTTGCAATGGCCACTAGTTCGGAAGGTCCCGAACCCTGCATCGAACTCTGATGCACCGATCGGTCATGAGTGCTATAATTCCGCCTGTTGGTGTCATTTTTTGATCAGGGATTACAGTGCTGTCTCCTGGGGTTCCCCTTCAGGAAACCGTTTAGGAGTGGCAGATATCAGAGGAGACGAAGGGGGGGAACCTGGCGTGTCTGAAAAATGGAAGGACGAACTTACCGAACAGCTGACAAAAGCGATCCTGTCCCTCGAGACTAGCGAGGAGGTCTACGATTTCCTCGAGGATGTGGCGACCATCGGAGAGATACGGGCTTTGGCCCAGAGGCTGGAAGTGGCCAGAAGGCTCAACGAAGGCGAGACATATCCCGTAATTGCCCAGCAGACCGGTGCCAGTACTGCTACGATCAGTCGGGTGAAAAAGTGCCTCGACTATGGGGCTGACGGTTACAAGTCGGTCCTGGAAAAGATGCAATAGTGCAGGCCGGATAAACAGGCCTTACCGGGACGGGCATCCCGCCTTTGCAGCGGAGTGCCCGTTCTTTGCAAGGGAGTGATCTCAGCCGTGGCAAGTCTCTACAGGTTCTTCGGGTTCGCTCTTCTGGCCATTATGACCTTGATAGTCTGGGCCTACATAGATCACTGCAGGAACAGGAAGAAGGCCACCAGATACGTTACAGAGAAGCTCCAGATGCCTGGGGTGAATTTTGAAATGACGCGGTTCGTGAACATGGCAAGGATCATCAGGAGCGCTTCCGAGAGCCTTTTGCTCGTTTTCTTCCTTAAAGACAGGCATATCGAGATCCCCGGATTCAGGCCGGAAGAAGTGGTGGATATCCCTCCTGACGGTGTTCTGCTTGCGGACCGTGAGAGATCAAGGTCCCTTGTGTATGTGGAAAGAGGTAAAAAGATATTCTTTCTGGATATGAAGGATTTTGTCCCCGGGACGATATGCTATGTGAAAAGAGGAACGGGGGGCGTCAAGTTCGGGGAAAAGGAGATACCCTCAAGCAACCGGGACTGGTTTTTGATCGACAGGACTCGAGGCAGGACCCTCTATCCACCTCTCAGAGAACTTGAGCAGCACCCCGGCGACGGATTCTTCCACCTGCAGGGTATCGCCCCTACTGAAGGTTTTCTGCTGGACGAGGAGGGAGGACTTCTTCTTGTGGACGAGCAGAGAGGTACTTTTGCATTCCGCAAGAGCGGCAGAGATCTGCTCGAGGTCTTCTCATCCGGTGACATTATCTCTGTGGAAACAAACGACGAAGACCCCGACCTTCTCGATTTTGAAGTGGGGAGAAAGAGAAAGACCGTCTTCACTTTCGAGTTCAACGATGCCGGGGAAGCAGCCTACTGGAAAGCTTGGTTCGAAGAGACAAAAAAGGGAAAAACCGGGAGCGGGGAGGATACCCGGTCGGTCTTCCTGAAACTGCCCCTTCTCAAGGGTATTTGAGTTCCAGCGATCATTTCCCTGGTTTTTTCCCCTTGCGCTGCTTGTGGCGGATGAATATGGCCCTGTTCCCCGACTCGCCCCCGACCGCCCGGGATTCCATCTCGAAAAGCCCAGTTGCCTTGACCAGGGAGCTCAGCTTCCTGAAGCCGTAGTTCCTGGAATCAAAAGAAGGGGACTGGTTGGAAATATGCTGCCCCACGTTCCCGAGGGCGGCCCAGCCGTCCTCGTCTGCAACGGCGTCCACGCTGTTCCGGAGGAGGTTGGCAAGTTTTGTATCTCCCCTGAGCATTTTCGGGGCCTGTTTCTTCTTCGCTGCCAGGTCTTCACCAGCAGTATGCTCCGATCCGTCCTCCGCTGACTCCTTTTCAAGGATCTCCGTGTAAATGAACTTGTCGCAGGCGCTTACAAAGGCGTTGGGAGTGTTCTTCTTGCCGAACCCATAAACGGTGATGCCGCCCTCCCTGATGCGTGTGGCAAGGCGGGTGAAGTCACTGTCGCTGGATACCAGGCAGAAGCCGTTAAAGCGGTTGGAGTAGAGCAGGTCCATGGCGTCAATGATCATGGCGCTATCGGTGGCGTTCTTTCCTACTGTGTAGTGGAACTGCTGGATCGGGTGGATAGCATAAGTCAGGAGGACCTCCTTCCAGCCCTTCAGGTAGGGAGAAGTCCAGTCTCCGTATATTCTTTTTACGCTTGCTATGCCGTACTTGGCAATCTCGGCGAAAAGGTTCTCGATCACCGAGGGGGAAGTATTATCGGCATCGATCAGTACAGCGAGGTTCTGTTGTCTTTCGGGTTCCGGGACCATTTTTCTTCCTCCCTGGTTCATTTTGGCGAGCCAACACGATTATAAGGCATTAGCGACCTCTCATCAGGGAGACTTCGATCTCTCCAAGCACCTTGTCCACAACAACTGCCATAAGAGCAGCCGGAATAGCACCCTGAAGGACCACAGCGGGGTTATGAGAGATCAGCCCCGATATTATCGGGGCACCCAGCCCGCCGGCACCTATAGTCGCTCCAATGGTGGCCGTCCCGACGGAGATCACCGTGGATGTTCTGATCCCTCCCATTATTACCGGTATAGCCACTGGTAGTTCAATCCTGAAAAGGGACTGGAAGGGGCGCATACCCATACCCTTGGCGGCATCGAGCACCTCAGGGGGTACCGACATCAGTCCTGTTACGGTATTGTGCAGCACAGGCATGAGCCCGTAAAGGAAGAGAGCAAAAAGAGCCGGAGTGAAGCCGAAACCGAGGAGGGGCACGGCGAGTGACAGAACCGCAACAGGCGGGAAGGTCTGCCCGATGGAAGCCAGATCATCGATGACGGGGATGAAGTCCCTGCCTCCCTTTCTCGTTACGACAATTCCCCCGGCAACTCCCAGCAGGGTGGATAAAAGTGACGCTAACCCCACAAGAAAGAGGTGCTCCCCCGCCAGTCCCGCCAGGCTCGAACGTTCATAGAGCACCGTTCTCTGGCCGGGGAAAAGGTACCGAAGGGACCGCTCCCAGGCCGGTTCAGCCAGCAGCATGACCAGCAAGGCAACAGCCATGGCTGTTGCAAGGGCCCACCTTGAGAGGAGCTTGCCGGATCTCATGACGCCCCTCCAGGCCTGAGTGCGGCGGACAGCCTCCGGAGCAGCCCGTCCGCCGAGAGGGCAAGAATCACCGTCGGGATGGCACCAAGCAGGATAAGGTCAGGAGCTGCCTCTCCCAGACCCTGGAAGATGAACTGACCCAATCCCCCTGCGCCTATCAGGGCAGCTACAGCGGTGTTCCCGATGGTCTGGACTCCTGAGATCCGGACTCCCGTTACAACCACGGGTAGGGCGATCGGCAGTTCCACGTTGAGGAAAAGTTGCAGAGGATCCATTCCCATCCCTCTTCCTGACTCGATCACGCTTGGGTCTATCATGGAGAAGGCCGACAGGGTGTTGCGAATTATAGGGAGAACAGAGTAGACGGTCAGAGCGATCAGGGCGGGAGCCCATCCTATCCCCCCTATCCCCATGGAGGCCAGCAGGGGGACCTTTCTTGATGCGACAGCAAGGGGTGCTATCAAGAGTCCGAAAAGTGCGAGACTGGGTATGGTCTGGAGGGTGTTAACAGCGGAAAGGATGAAGGCTCTTGTCCTCCTTTTCCTGAAAGCTGCAATTCCCAGCGGAAATCCTATGACCGTCCCCAGGGATACTGCCGAAAAAGACAGGGTCAAATGACGGGAGAGTTCCTGCCAGAAACGGGAGCTCCTGTTTAAGAACTCCACCATGAAGGAGAGGCTGTCGAGCTGCCCTGAAAGAAATAGCCCCAAAAGGGCTGCATAGAAACTGAAGCAGATGAAAGTGAAAGATCTTTCCTTCAGCGAGGCGATACGGCATGAGGACATGATCATGTAGGCGCCAAGAAGGGAGATCCAGGCCCCCGAACCCAACGATACCCTGGCAAGGGGAATATCTCCCTCGAGGATCTTTGATGACGAAGCACCGGCCTGCCAGAGGATCAGAAAGATCAGGGTCCTTGACAGAAAGGCTGCCGCTGCTGACCTCTGGCGGCTCGCACCCACCATCGCTGATACAAAAGAAGCAAGTACCAGAACCACAATGGCTAGAACGGGGGTGGAACCAAGAGCCCGGTAGACAGGAAGAGTCGCAGGAGGCGATATCCTGGTCTCCCTGACCACCAGAAAGGGGAGAAAGGACAGCGCAAAGACAATTACCATGGAACCGGCTATCATTACCCTGTCACGGCGGGGTGGGTTCTCCATAACAGCCTTCCCGGTCTCTTCACGCATATCCGGGTGGCATCTAGTCTACGAACCCCTGGGAACGGAGGAATTCTCCGGCCACCCTTGCAGGGTCCTGTCCTTCCACGGCGATCCGGCCGTTCAAAGTCTGAAGTGTCAGGAGGTCCAGCCTTTCAAAGACCGGGTCCATAATGCCGGCGATCTCTGGATATGCGTCAAGGATCTCCTTCCTGATTATCGGGGAAGGCTCGTAGACGGGCTGTACCCCGAGGGTATCCTCCAGGACCAGAAGATCAAGGACGGCTATGCCTCCATCAGTACCGTAAGCCATGGCGGCGTTTACTCCGTCCCGACCGAGAGATGCGGCCTGTTCCGTCTGGGCCGTGTTCCCTCCGGAGAGGATCAGCAGGCTTCCGCTGTCAAGCTTGAAACCGTAGGCATCCTCGAAAGCCGGTAAAGCGTCGGGCCGTGTGGCGAACTCCTCGGAACAGGCAAGTCGGATCCTTCCGCCACTGTTGACGAAGGCCGCAAGGTCTTCAAGAGTTGACAGACTTTCCTGTTGGGCAAGGTCCTTTCTTACGGCAATGGCCCAGGTGTTGTTCGCCGGAGCCGGACTTAGCCATACGATGCCGTTCTTTTCCAGGTCCAGGGCGGACACCCTCCGGTGGGCGCTTTCCGGGTCCTTCCATACCCCGGCGTCGCTGTCCTCGAAAAAGTAGTAGCCGTTCCCGGTGTATTCAGGGTATATATCTATCTCTCCGGCAATTATAGCCTGCCTGACCACGCTGGTCGCTCCCAGGCCAGTTCTGTCAATGACCTTGAAACCCTTTGATCTAAGCAGTATAACTATCATCTGTCCCAGCAGGCTTCCCTCGGTATCTATCTTTGAACCCACAGTCAGCATGCCCTGGGCGGAAAGACCGGGGTGAGCCGAAAGGGCAAGAAAGGATACCATCAGGAAAACTGAAAGGACCGAGGCTGCTATCCCTTGTCGTATGCCGGGTTTTTTTAATGTCAACATGACGTCACCTCCGGTTCGATTTTGTTCATCACTTTACAACAATGATAGTCCGTCGCTCAGATCCTGTCAAAATTGCTGTGCGGACTGATGAATATTGATAGTTCCTGGGACCTGGGCGATCTTCGGCAGGGGAGGTTGACGGGATCTTTCGATCTGCAGCCTTGAACCCGGAGCGAGGGACATTGATAATACATTGATAATACGAGGAAAGCCAGGATCTTCCAATGCCTGCCGGGACCGGATGCAGGAGAAAGGGTCTCCTTTATGTCAGTTCAGGCAACAGCAGCATCTGCAGTATTTGTTCTTACGATCATCGCAATAGCTACCGGAAGGATGAGGAGGAGCGTCGCAACCCTTTTGGGCGCAAGCCTGCTCATGGCTTTCAATGTCATACCTGCCCACAGGGCTGTTGCCTACATCGACTTCAACACCATCGGCCTGCTCATGGGGATGATGATAATTGTGGGCGTCATCTCCAGGACAGGCCTGTTCCAGTATATCGCAGTCATGACGGTCAAGGCCACCGGGGGCAGGACCCATCTCACCTTCATCTCCGTCCTGGCCGTCACGGCCCTTCTTTCTGCTTTTCTTGACAATGTGACCACGGTCCTTCTGGTCAGCCCGGTGGTGATCTCACTGGTTGACCTGATGGATGTGAACCCTATCCCCTTCCTTGTAGGAGAGGCCTTTGCCTCCAATATCGGAGGGACGGCAACTCTTGTTGGAGATCCGCCGAACATAATCATCGGGTCATTCGCGAACTTCTCCTTCATGGATTTCATTTTCTACCTGACACCTGCCGCCGTACTGGTCCTGGCCGTCGTCACCGCCTGGCTCCTCTTTCACTTTCGCAAGGATTTGGTCGGCGGGGAGAGGGCTGCCGAGAGAATAGCCCAGGTAGATGAGTCAAGACTGATAAAGGACAGGCATCTCATGGTCCGTGCCTCGGCCGCCATGATCCTTGTGGTTACCGGTTTCGGAATACACCATTTGCTTGAGCTGCCTGCCTCGGTCATAGCTCTCCTGGGCGCGGCCCTGCTCCTTGCCGCAGTACCCGTAAACGGCGACGAGATCATTCACAGGGATATCGAGTGGCCTACCATACTGTTCTTTGCTTCCCTCTTCATAATTGTCGGAGCACTCAACGAGACGGGTGTCATAGCTGCCACATCGGGACTGTTCGGTTCACTCTTCGGCGGAAGGCCTCTGCTGGCAGCCATAGCCGTTCTGTGGTTCTCGGGGCTTGTCTGTGCCTTCGTCAATAACGTGGCATTCACGGCCACCTTTGTATACGTGGTCCGTGACATGGCAACAGCAACCGGAATGGATCCGGGGCCGCTGTTCTGGGCCCTGGCTCTCGGGGCATGTCTGGGGGGGAATGGGACCTTCATGGGATCTGCGGCGAATGTCATTGTCGCCGATATCGCTGAAAAAAGCGGTAACCGGATCCATTTCAGGACATTCATGAGGACGGGACTGAAAGTAGTAGTAATATCACTGACCACCGCAAGCCTTTATGTGGTTGTCAGATGGGGAGGTCTTTTCTGACAGGTGTGGCCTTGCTTTACCTCTTTGTCTGTAAAGAGGATACTTGTAGGGACCAAAGAAAGGAGGTTCCCTGATGCTTGTGGGAGATCTTATGGACAGGGACCTTACGGCCGTATCCCCAGAGACGACCGTAGCAGAGGCCGTGGAGATTATGGCCGGTCACAGGATATCGGGAGTTCCTGTGGTCGATGAAGAGGGCAAGGTGATGGGCTTCCTGAGTGAGAAGGACGTTGTGAGGGCGGCTCTCCCCGGCTATTTTGACCTCTTGCAGGACTCCTCCTTTCTCCCGGATTACGGTCAGTTCAGGAAAAGGCTTCAGAGGGTCAGTCTCGAAAGGGTCGACAAGTACATGAAAAGCGATGTGATAGTCTTTGAAGAACAGGATACGGACCTGCATGCAGCGATGGCCCTTATCTCCAGAAACCTTAAGAGGGCTCCAGTCGTGAGAGATGGCATCTTTTCCGGGGTCATCAGCAGGGCCGATCTCCTTGACTACATTCTTCACTCCAGAGAGGAACCTTCGGACTGATGTCACGCAAGGGTTTTACGCTGAAATTCTATGGCCCATGGCAGCGGGCGGCCGGTGTGGAAGAGCTCTTCCTGCCCCAGGAGAGTGTCACGACCGTTTGGTGTCTTATCAAGAAGCTGGAAGCCCGGTTCGGAGAGGAGTTCTCCTCCCACAGGGAGGGGTTGGTCTGTCTTTATGACAGTGTAAAGGGTCCCAGGGCCCTTGATCTGAACGAAGATCTTCTTCCGGGCTCCACCATCCTCTTCCTGGGGATCGTGGAGAGCGGTTAAACAAGGCAGGGAGGGAAAGGAATGAATGGGTACCAGGGAAGAGTTGCAATGATCGAGTTGGGGGAGAGAAGGTACAGGGATATCTTCCTCGACGAGGGTCTTGTCAGAAAGTACATAGGGGGATCGGGGCTGGGGACCTACTTCCTGTTAAAGTTCTGCACCCCCGGGACCAAACCTCTATCGCCGGAGAACCCTTTGATCTTCACTACAGGCCCCTTCCAGGGGACAGGCATACCAACTTCCGGTAGGCACCAGGTGGTAACCAGGTCACCTCTTACAGGGATATTCCTGGAATCCGATGCTGGAGGCAGCTTCGGGTTCCATCTCAAGAGGGCAGGCTACGACGGCCTTATCATTACCGGAAGGTCTGAAAGACCGGTTTATCTGAAGGTGCTGGACGGCCAGATAGGCTTTGAGGATGGCCAGGACCTTTGGGGACTGGACACCATGGAGACCGATGCGAGGCTCAAATCGGTCTTCGGTGAGAGGATCGGAGTCTCCTGCATAGGCCCCGCAGGTGAAAAACAGATACCCCTTGCAGGGATCTTCCACGACGGTACTGACGCCAGAGCCGCAGGAAGAGGAGGGGCAGGAGCCGTAATGGGCAGCAAGAACCTCAAGGCTATTGTTGCCAGCGGGAGCTCCGGGACGGAAGTTCATGACAGAAAGGCCCTCACGGTCCTGATATCAGAAAAGAACGCCATCCTCAAAGAAAAGGGAGCGGGAATGACCCTCTACGGAACCGTCGGCGGAATGGGGATGGCGGAGGAGCTGGGGGACCTTCCAATCAGGAACTGGAAACAGGGTTCCTGGAAGGAAGAGGTCAGGGAGATAACAGGCCAGAGGATGGCCGAGACGATACTCACAGGCAATTACGGATGTGTTGCATGTCCTGTCAGATGCGGGAGGGTCGTCAATATCGGCGGGGGAAATATCGGTGGTCCGGAATACGAGACCATGGGCATGCTGGGAAGCAACTGCCTGGTCAACGACCTGGATGCCATAGCCAGGGCCAACGAACAGTGCAACCGTCTCGGGATAGACACCATATCCACCGGTTCGGTTATCGCCTTCGCGATGGAGTGTTACGAACACGGGATCCTCACCGGTGAACAGGCAGGGATGCCCCTTCACTGGGGAAGTGGTGAGGCCGTGAACTACCTGGTGACCAAGATAGGCAATGGTGAAGGGATCGGAGGCCTCCTCGGGAGGGGAACGCGAGCGGCCGCAAAAGAGCTGGGAAGAGGGGCGGAAAGGTTCGCCATCCACTCCAAAGGGCTGGAATTCCCTGCCCATGACCCGAGGTGTTTCAAAAGCCTTGCTGCCGGCTACGCAACGTCGGTGAGAGGGGCCTGTCATCTGAATGGATATTCCTATGCCTGGGAGAGGTCCGCCACTTTCCCGGAGTTCGGGTACCCCGAGAAGCAGGACAGGACCACCGACAAAGGCAAGGGGATAATGAACGCCAGGTTCCAGAATCTTTCCAGCCTCGTCGATTCGCTCAAGATATGCAAATTCATCCTTCTTATGGGGGTAAACCTTTCTGATATCTCGCGGTGGCTGAAGTGTGTGACGGGTTGGGAGTATTCGATCAAGGAGCTGGAGGAGACGGGAGAACGCATCTACAATATGAAACGGATCTTTAATGCCGGCTTGGGACTTGACAGGAGCGACGACACACTCCCTCAAAGGATCCTTGCAGAACCCAGGGGTAGCGGAGGTTCTGCCAATACGCTTCCAGACCTAGGGATGCAGCTCGATGAGTATTACAGCTACAGGGGATGGAGCAACGAGGGGATCCCTCTTGAGGAAAAGCTTGAAGGATCGGGCTTGAGAGAGTTCATGAACTGGATCCCCTCCTGAGAGGCACGGATTTCATTTTATTGAAATCTTTTTTGGGTAGGGGTATTGTTGACAAGGGAAAATAAAGGTATACTTATCGTTACAGATGCGTAATGCGGTAAAGAGTGGATCGAAGGTGACAGCGGAGCAGTATCGTGGAATCCAGGGGAGGGCGATATTCCATGGAAGTACTCAAGGTCTCTGCAAACTCTCAGCCAAAATCTGTCGCCGGCGCGATCGCGGCTGTGGTAAGAGAGAGCGGTGCGGTCGAGATCCAGGCGGTAGGAGCGGGTGCTGTTAACCAGACGGTCAAGTCTATAGCTATCGCAAGGGGGTATGTCTCGCCCAACGGGATCGATCTCGTCTGTATCCCTTCCTTCGCCAAGATAGACATCGACGGCGAGGAAAGAACGGCCATGAAGTTCCAGCTCGAAAACCGCTGAACCGTTGTCAGTCCGATCCAGATCCTAGAACCCGCGGGCCGTAAGGGCCCGCGGGTTTTTTGACCACTTGCGTCTGGCCTCTCTCCTTCGGAGTAACAACCCTTTTTGATCACCAGTTTCATGACCACTGCAACTAGTGCTACAATCTAACGATTCCGATCAGGCAAACTGCAGCAAGGAGGGTTTTCCATGTCCAGCATCAAGGCCCCGCGGGGAGTCCGGGATATACTTCCCGACGAATCGTGGAAGTGGGAGTATGTCTTTGCCGTAACGAGAAAGGCTGCAAGTGATTTCGGCTACAGGGAGGTCCACCTTCCCGTGTTCGAACATACCGAGCTTTTCTCAAGGGGTGTCGGAGAGACCACCGATGTGGTCGAGAAGGAGATGTACACTTTCGAGGACCGTGCCGGGAGAAGCCTTACTCTCCGCCCGGAGCTCTCGGCGTCGATGGTACGATCCTACCTGGAGAACAGGATGGACAGGCAGCATCAGCCGGCAAAACTCTGGAGCGCAGGGCCGATGTTCCGCTACGAGCGACCCCAGAAGGGGCGATACCGCCAGTTCTGGCAGATTGACTTCGAGGCCATCGGAAGCCAGGATCCCTTTGTGGACGTGGAGTCAGTGGAGCTTTCCCTGGAGATATTCAGGAGACTCGGGCTTTCCAATCTGGAGGTGGTGGTCAATTCAGTGGGCTGTCCCGTCTGCAGGCCAGTCCATAAAAAGGCCCTCCAGAATTTCCTGAGACCGAGACTGAACGATCTCTGCGAGACCTGCCAGGCAAGGTTCGACCGTAATCCCCTGAGGATCCTGGACTGCAAGAACCCGTCCTGTCGGGCCCTGACCGATGACGCTACGGGGACCATATCCTGCCTCTGCGAAGAGTGTTCAGAACACTTTGAGATGGTAAAAAAGGGGCTCGAGATGATCGGGGCCTCTTTCAGAATAGACAACAGGCTTGTTCGTGGACTGGACTACTACACCAAGACTGCCTACGAGGTCCTTTCAGGAGATCTCGGTGCCCAGAACGCAGTCTGCGGCGGAGGGCGCTACGATAACCTGGCCGAGTCCATAGGGGGTCCCCATACTCCTGGAGTGGGATTTGCGACGGGAGTGGAGAGGATAGTCCTCACCATGGAACAGCAGGGGTGTTCTTTCGGGGAAGCCCCGAACATTGATGTTTTCGTGATCTCTGCCGATGGATCCTCCAGGAAGGAAGCCGTTACGGCTCTCTACGACATACGAAGGGCCGGGATATCCGCCGATATCGACTACACGGGCAGGAGCTTCAAGGCACAGTTCAAGGCTGCCGGTAGTAGCGGTGCTGTTTTTGCCTGCATTCTCGGGCCTGAGGAGGTAGCGTCGGGACAAGTCACCCTGAAGGACCTGCGAACCGCTGAACAGAAGTCAGTCAGAAGAGCCGAACTGACGGACTTCCTGAAGACATGGCTGAGATGAGACAGGAAGAAGGGACCCCCATGAAAAGCCAGTTCTTCGACAGAAGCTGGAAGAGGACTTCCTATTGCGGTTACGTGCCTGTGCCGGGAGAGAAGGGAGCCGAAGTGCTCCTCAACGGATGGCTCCGCCGGAGAAGGGACCTGGGCGGAATCATCTTCATCGAACTGTGGGACCACACCGGCACGGTCCAGGTGGTCTTTGACCCAGCCATGGGGAGCCTCTATGAAAAAGCAAAGGGCCTGAGGAATGAGTTCGTCCTGGCAGTCAGGGGGAGGGTCAGGAAGAGACCTGAAGGTACGGAGAACCCTTCCATGCCGACCGGTGACAGGGAGGTCGTTGTTGAAGATTTCATTGTCCTTTCTCCATCACGGCCTCTTCCCTTCGAGATATCCGAAGCCGACAGGGTTGACGAGAACCTCCGCCTGAGATCCAGATACCTTGATCTCAGGCGTCCCTTCATGCAGAACAACCTGAGGCTCAGGAGCAAGGCTGCGGAGTTCACCAGGTCCTACCTCACAGGCAAGGGGTTCGTCGAGATCGAGACGCCCATGCTGACCAAATCCACCCCGGAGGGGGCCAGGGATTATCTTGTACCGGCAAGGGTGAACCCCGGCCGTTTCTTTGCCCTTCCCCAGTCACCGCAGATATTCAAACAGATCCTCATGGTAGGGGGCATCGACCGCTACTATCAGGTAGTCAAGTGCTTCAGGGATGAGGATCTCCGGGCCGACCGACAGCCCGAGTTCACCCAGATAGACATAGAGATGAGCTTCATTACCGAGGAGGACATAATGTTCCTCATGGAAGGGTACATGAAAGGGCTTTTCCAGAGCGTCCTTGGCGAGACCCTTGAAGATACCTTCCCGGTTCTCCCCTGGCATGAGGCCATCGACCGTTTCGGCAGCGACAAACCGGACATGAGAATAGAATCGGAGATCCTCGACCTGGACAACAGTTTCAGAGAGTGCTCCTTCGAGGGCTTTCGGAGGGTCCTGGGAGAGGGCGGAGTCGTAAGGGGGCTTATGATACCCGGAGGCGCGGCCATGTCGCGAAAGGAGATCTCCGATCTCGAAGCCAGGGCAAGGGAACTGGGGGCATCTGGCCTTGCCTCATTCGTGATCCGGGATAGCGCACTCAAGGGGCCTCTGGTCAAGTTCCTCTCCGATGGTGCTCAGCAAGACCTGGTGAAGAGGACAGGCCTTACCGAGAAAGACGCGCTGGTTGTTGCAGCAGGACCCTGGAGGGAGACCTGCGAGATCCTGGGTCATCTGCGTCTTGAGACAGTGACCAGTTCCTCCCAGGTATCGGAGGGGACCTGGAGATTCCTCTGGGTTACGGATTTCCCACTCCTTGAGTGGGACGAGGAGGGATCACGCTGGTCAGCCGTCCACCACCCCTTTACCTCTCCCAATCTCGAGGACCTCGATCTCCTCGAGAAGGATCCGGGCAGGGTAAGATCCAGGGCTTATGACCTGGTGTTGAACGGTACCGAGATCGGTGGAGGCTCCATAAGGATCCACGACCCTTCGGTCCAGCAGAGGGTGTTCGAGGTAATGGACTTCACCCCTGAACGGGCCAGGGAGAGGTTCGGTTTCCTGATCGACGCCCTTGCCTCGGGAACTCCACCTCACGGTGGCATTGCCATCGGTTTCGACAGGTTGGTCATGTTCCTGTGCGGGGTTCATTCGATACGGGATGTGATCGCTTTCCCGAAGACCCAGAAGGCCCAGTGCCTGATGTCGGGAGCACCTTCAGACGTTGACCAGGCGCAGCTGGAGGAACTTCACATCTCGCTGGATCTTGCCGGGGAGGGTGGAGAGTGCGGATCAGGGGGCGGGGAGTAAGGATAAGAAAGAAGACCATGGCCTGGCACTTTCATCTGGATGAGGAAGGCGGTTCCCTGAAAGGGGAACTCCAGGTGGACGGTTGGGAAGGATCGGGGGAGATGAACCAGTGGTTCGAAAAGAACCACCGGGAAGAGGTCGAGATGGTGCTCAAAGGCATGGGGAGAGTCCGGCTGACCCCCAGGGGGATCCGTATCCATGAATCAGGTCATCATAACGAGAGCATCGTAAAGGTTGAGGGTTTCCTTCTCGAGACACTGAAGGAGGATGAGGATCCCCGGCTGATATAATGGAGGAAATCAGACAATGGGGAGGCAGGAAAATGGCCAGGTTGACATTTCTTGGACATGCGGCTTTTCATCTGGAAGGGCGAGCCCTCGATGCCTTGATAGATCCCTTCCTCACGGGGAATGATATGACACATTACTCTCCCCGGGATTTCCCGGATGTCAACTATATTTTCGTAACCCACGGACACGGAGACCATCTCGGAGATACCCCCGAGATAGCAAAGAAGACGGGGGCGACGGTGGTCGCGACTGTCGAGATGTGCAGCGAACTGGCGAAGGACAAGATTAAAAGCCATCCCCTGCAGATAGGAGGAGCCTTTACCTTCCCCTTCGGGAGGGTGAAGATGACGCCTGCCTGGCACGGTTCTGGGATCCAGTGTGAGAAGGGCATGCTATACGGGGGTGTGGCTGGCGGGTTCCTGATCGAGGTCGACGGACATAAGATCTACCATGCAGGCGACACGGGGCTCACCGTCGAGATGGGGCTGCTGGCCGACGATGGTGTCGATGTCGCACTTCTCCCTATCGGTGGGAACTACACCATGGATATCGACGATGCAGTTCGGGCCGTCAGAATGATCAGACCCCGCATCGCTGTACCCATGCACTTCGATACTTTCCCGGTGATAAAGGCCTCCCCCGAGGAGTTTTCCTCCAAGGCCGCCGGGCTCGCAGAGATAAGGGTCCTGAAGGTGGGGGAGAGCCTGGAGATCTGAACCATATCAGGAGTACTTTAACCCGAAAACGGGGTGGAAGATCCTTTCGTCGTGAAGGAACTGGGCCTGTTCCTCCAGTGCCATCCTTGCCGGGTCACCCATATTTACGGCAAGGACCGAGGTCAGGATATGGACCAGGAAGAGGGGGCCGATAATACTGCTCCCGAACATCGGGCTGGTGGCGCTTACAAAGAAGGAGAGGTCCGAGAACCTGCAGATCGGGGCCGCGGGGCTGTCGGTAATGGAGACGATCCCGGCTCCGTTCCTTTGGGCTATCTCCACCGCTTCAGTGACCTCGATCACGAAACTGGGGAGTTCGCAGACCACCACCAGGTCGCCCCGTTTGACTGCTCTGGCCTGTTCCTGGAGGGTCATTCCGGACCTGGTCATGAGGATGGCCCGCAACCCCATGGTCCTTAGCCTGATGAAAAGCGATTCAGCCACCAGGGATGAGATGCCCCACCCGGCACAGTAGACTGTTTCCGCTTCCTGGATCTTTGAGCAGAAGAGTGAGACATCATCGGGTTTGATCTGGGTCCATGTATCGTCCAGGTTCGCGTGCTCCAGCCTGTGGATGGTCACCGGGAGGTCCTGGCGGTTGTCCAAAACCCTCGCAAGCATCGCCGCCGGGTTGACCTGTCCCAGCACAGCGGATTTGAGTGCGTCCTTCAGCTGAGAGTAGCCGTCAAAACCCAGCATCCTTGAGACCCTTACCAGCTGGGCCTTGGATACTCCCAGTTCGTCGGCCACATCTCCTATGGACCGGAAGGCCGCTTCCCTCATGTTCATAAGAAGATATTCGACGACCCGCCTGGCCTTTCTTGGCATGCCCTGCATCTTTTCCCTTAGAAGCTCCTGCAACTGTCCAGCTTCCACCTGGAATGACCTCCCGAAAGCCCTTTTGAAATGAACCATTCAGGCAAAAAGTTGACTTTAGCATACTTTGGGTCCTGGTGGAAGTCAACGGAGGCAGGAAACCTGAAGCAAGGCGTCAGGCGACAGGCAGCAGGAAAGGCAGAAAACCCTTGAGGCGGGAGAACCAAATTCAAAGGCGTGAACGGTGAACGGTCAACGGTCAACGGTGAACAGAAGGGGTAAATGCCAAATCCTTTGCACCGCAGACGCTCTGCCCGTGATGGCGAACTGTCTTCGTAGGGTATTGTCGCAGATATGACCATAATATTTTGTGAGCGAAGTGAAGGATCTGGGCTTTCGCTTGTCCCTACCGTTCACTGTTTACGCTTTTGATCCTCTCCATTCTCCGATGACAGTTCTATCCCAACTTTGATCTTGTCCATCACCTTGAATATGAAGTAGGTCGACAGGAGGAAGGAGACGAAGGCAGAGATCGGCTGGCACCACCAAACCCCGGAAAGACCGAAGGCCCTGGAGAGAATAGCTGCCGCCGGAATTCGGATCGCCAGGGTCCTCATTACCTGGGCGATCATTCCGTAAACTGGGTAACCGCTTCCCTGGAAGACACCCCAGAAAGAGATGTCCGCTGCTGCAAAAAGATAGGCCGTCGCCGAAGCCCTGATGGATGAGACGGCCATTCCCATAACCTGAGGCGAAGGTCTGAAGAGGGCAAGCACAAGATGGGGCCACATGTAGACCATGGCCCCGATAACGCCGATCATGACCGCCGAGGAGAGAAGGACCACTCTCAACGCTCCGCGGACCCTGGGATAATCGCCTTTCCCGATGTTGTAGCCGATGAAGGGAATAAGAGCAGAGTTGAAGCCGAATACGGGGAGAAATACGAACATCTCTACCCTGTTGCCCAGCATGAAGGCACCTATGGCTGCAGGGCCATAGCCTGCGAGGATCCTGTTCAGCATTGCACCTCCGACGGCCATGCTGCCCTGGGATATTGCCACTGGAAGACCGATCCTGCCTATGCTGATCCATCTGCCAGGGTGGTCGGGTCTCCAGGTTACGGCCGGAATGATCGCACTCCGTTCTTTGAGCCTCGACCACAGGTACAGGCATGAGGCCAGCCGGCCGATGAAGGTGGCTAGCGACGCACCGGCTATCCCCCATCCGAAGGTGAATATCAGAAGGGGGTCAAGCAGGACGTTGATCCCGTTGCCGAGGATCATGCTCTTCATGGGGGTCACCGTATCCCCCTGGCTCCTGAAGATGGAGTCGGCAACCAGGGAGAAGGACATCAGCGGGGTTGCAAGGACCATCCAGAAAGCATAACGGTGGCTTTCGACGAGGACGTCTCCGGAACCGCCAAGGAGGGAGAAAAAGGCGTTTGAAGATCGACGGAAAAGCAGGGGCATCACCAGTGTCGAAAGGACCAGGACAAGGACAAGAGCTGCGTCGGCATAGTCCCGGGCTTCACCTTGCTTCCCCTTGCCCAGGGAGTTGCTCATCCTGGTGGTGGCCCCCACGGCCATGCCGTTCACCAGGGCGAAGACAACGAAGACAAGGGGAAAGGAAAGTGACATGGCGGCCAGAGAGGACTCCCCCAGCCATGATACGAAGACCGTATCGACCAGGTGGAACATGGTATGGAAGAGCATGGAGAACATCGAAGGCAAGGCAAGCTGCCAGAGTGTTCCGGCGACGCTCCCGGCGCCCATGTCCAGGTTCCTCTTGAGGATGGCCATTGATCCCTCCGCAGTGGAAGACTCAGAGCATTGTATGTAAAAAAGGCGCCGGGGGCAAATGTTTTCGTGTTCGTGGAAGTTTCATCGGGTCCATGTGACCAGGCGTTTTACCTCATCGATGGCGATCTCTGAAAGGGACGCAAGTTCCCGGAAACCCCAATTCCCATGTCCCGAGAGAAGGGACCGGTAACTTAAAGGGACAGACCATGGACCCGACCGCGCCCGATGAACAAGCGAAAGGGCCAGGGCGTAAGAGCGTGCCAACTCACCCAGGGCAGGGTGGTGAGGTCCGGCCACGACGCCTTCGCCAAGGGAGGCCGTCTCCTGGAGGCCGACACGGAGGAGTTCGAAACCTGACTCCCGGGCTTTGCGGATCATTCTTCCGGCCCAGCGGGCACTTTCATCTATCCCGGGAGGTGTGTAACTTCCGGAGAGGAAGAGCTCCTCCAGCGGGGTGCCCCTGAGTACCAGGCAAGGGTATATCCTCAACTGCATGGGTCTGTCTCCCTTTATTTCAGCGAGAACCCTTATGTCCTCCAGCGATGATGACGGGTCCTGACCCGGAAGGCCTGTCATGAGCTGCACTCCAGGAACGAGCCAGGTACTGTCGGTTACCAGGGAGACCCTCTCCACGGCCGTGGCTCCGGTGTAACCCCTGTTGCACAGGTTCAGCACCTTGTCCTCGAGGGAGGAGATTCCCAGCTCCAGAAATCTCACCGGGAACCGTGAAAGAAAGTCGAGGATCCCCGGATCGACGCAAAGAGGGTGGGTGGAGATCCTTATCCGGCTGGAAGCGGGAGCCTGTGCCGCAACTTCCAGGTATTCCTCCTGACGGTCCATGGGCTGACATGTGAAGCTGCCGCCGAAAAAGCACGTCTCCAGGGGTTCGACGGCCCCCTGAAGGGCCCTTCTGATCTCACCCGGAGCGGGTTGAACGCCATGGCCGGTGATGGTCCTCTGGTCGCAGTATACGCACCTGTTAGGGCAGTCCTTCATGGGAAGAAAGAAGGGAATGCGCCTCACCAGGAGACCCCTTCGGTCCACTCGTCGAACACAGCGGCCCAGGCGAACATGTCCGCCTGATATTCGAAACTGGTCATAGGGGTGGCCGTCCCCGACCAGAAGGCTTCGCCTCTCGTATGATGAACCAGATGGTATATCTCGTGGAAGGCGGCGAAGCGCTTCCAGATCTCAGGGAGGAGGCTGTTAAGATAGATCCGTGCCCTTTGACCTCTGGCCACATGCAGACCCCAGATAGATATCGGCAACGGCAGAGTTACGATCTCGACAGACCTTCCGCATGCCTCTTCCGCTTTAGCCAGAAGGTCGAGATCGTCAAGTCCCTTCCAGTGAGAGGCCTCTTCGAAGGCCCAATCCGGGATCCTCTCAGGTGGGGATGGCCACTCGAACCCGTCAGTGCATGTGTCTCCCAGGGCAGTTTCAGCCATCTTCCCTGTCCCAGTCGGAGAGAGCCGCCTCAATGAGCTTCTGGACAAGCTGCACCTCACCCCTGGAAAGCTTCCTGCTCCGGTACCAGATCTCCACCGGTTCCCGGCCGTTAAGCACCTCTTCCAGCATGAGCCTTCCCGTGCTGTCCCGGTAGGGATCCTGTACCAGGTCGACCACGTCCACGTCGAGGGCCTCGGCCAGGCGTTTCAGAAGCTTCATTGAAGGCAGTCTCCTGTTGCTCTCCAGGGACTGGATGTATATGCGGCTCACATCCACTATTTCGGAAAGTTTCTTCTGGGTTAGTCCCTTCGATCTGCGAAGGGTCTTGATCCTTAGTCCCAGGCTCATGGCCCATACCTCCGTTCATTATGTTACATATATTATACCTGTAGTATTAAATGTTTACCACGTCGGGGAAGAGAGTATCACAGTCGTGAAGGAAGAGGGTGCATGTCAGAAGGTCAGCCGCCCCTCCCGGGCTGATCCTGTGTAGGCTGAAGAACTCGTCCATCTCACTTATCGATCCCAGGGCTCCGGTGTCGTAGGGGATCTCATGGGCCAGAAGGTTCTCCACCAGGGGGAGGTAGTCGGCTTTCCAGAAAGGATAACCTTTCCTGGCTACGATGTTGGTGTCCTCCCCGTGCTTCATGAGGCTGAAGAGTGCGTAAAGAGCGCTGTCATGCCTGGTTACTCCCCTGGCCAGGGCCCTCCTGAAGGGAGGGATGCCGTGTTCCAGGACGGTAGGGAAACCTCTCTCGGCCTCACCCCTGATACCTGTCATACCGTGTTCCAGATATATTCTCTCACCGCTGGTCAGTGGTCTCGCAGGGGGTTCGCTCTCAAGTGATCCCAGTTCCTTTTCGCAGCACCCGCTGACAGCCGCGGCGGCTGCGGCGGCCACCTTTTCTGGCCGGAGACCTTCACTGAGAAAGGAACAGCGGCCCGCTCCGTAGAGGAGGAGCGACAGGGCGAAGATCAGGCCCTTGTGAGTGTTGACACCAGAAGTGGCCTCGAACATGGCCCTGTCCATCTCTATCCCGGTTCTGCGCAGGACGTTGAGTGCCTCCTCCGGGGGAACTCCTCTCAGACCCTCCAGGGCCTGTTTTTGCCAGAAGGGTGCCAGGGCTGAAGCGCTCAGGAGGAAAGTGACAAAATCCATGTCCCGATGCGAACCTGGACCAAAACGGTCGACAAGACCAGGTTTTGGGGCTATGAAAACTTCCCACAGGGTCGCAGAGACGGCAATGACACCAAGAGCGGCGTGAAGGGACATTTTCTCTCTCCCTTGACTGGGTTTTGAAAAAAGCGGATACTGAACTGGATATTAACAAAAATAGGCGAGGCTAACAATGTCTAACCTCAGTGCAAGAAGCGAAGATTATCTTAAGGCCATATTCAAGCTCCAGGAGGAGAAGAAAGTGGTCCGGGTCAAGGACCTGGCCCAGTGCCTCGGAGTGAGATCGCCCACCGTCGTGGGAGTCATTTCCGGCCTCAAGGAAAGCGGGCTGGTCGACCAGGAGCACTACGGGTACATCTCCCTGACCCCTGAGGGGGACACCCTTGCAAGATCCCTTATCCAGAACGAGGATCTCCTTCGTTCCTTCTTCGAGGAGGTTCTCAGCCTGGACACCGAGGAGGCAGGACTTAACGCCTGCAACATAGAGCATTATATTACCCCGACTTGCAGGGAGCGACTGGTATCCTTCATAAAATTCCTGGAGATATGCGGGAGGGGATCCCCGAAGTGGCTCGACCATTTCAGGCACTTTGTCCTGACAGGAGAGCCACCCCCCTGCGACAGATGCGGCGAAATACTGCCAGGGGACGGAAAGAGATGCGAAAAGGACTGACCCTTCTACTTATTATTACCCTTTTGCTGCCCCTTCTTGCCTTGACCCCAAGGGCAGAGGCATCGGAAATAGAGGATCTTTTCTGGTCAAGGCAGTGGTCTACCCTTGAAAGCAGGATCCTTTCACCTGGAAGCAAGGTATCTCCAAAAGAACGAGTGATCTATGCCAACTCTCTCTGGCTCCAGGGGAGATGGGCCCCTGCCCTGGAGATCTTCCTCGAGGAGAGAGACTCCCTTCCGGAAGATCTTCAACCCTTCACGGACATGCTCATTCTTCTGGGTCTCGAAAGGACAGGATCTCCAAAGAAAGCGAGGGATGTGGCCCTTTCCCTCTGGAACAAGGAGGACTGGGTACTTGCACCTTATGTAGCATATGCCCTGGGAAGGTTCTACCTGAATGATGGCCAGGCGGCAGAGGCAGGGAGATGGTTCAGGGCGATGGCAGAGAGGGCCAGGGATGCATCACTGCGCAGACAGGCCCTGGAAGCCCTTCTCAAGCTTCCCGACCCCGATCCGGGGTTTGCGTTGGCTCTTCTCGAGATCTCCCCCTTTCACAGGGGAGCCCTCTCAATGATCAGACAGGATCCGGGACCGGAAGACACAAGTACCGCTTTCCCCCTGGGGTATGCTGCTTTTTTCTCCGGCGACTTCCAGGGAGCCCTGGCCCACCTCGAACGAGTCCCCCTCGAAGATCCAAGATCAGAGAGGGCTGCCTTCTTCAGGGCAAGAACCCTTTCGAACCTCGGAAAGGGCGACGAGGCCCTGCAGCTCTGGAAGGAACTGGCCCTGAAGGCTTCAAGGTACTCGCAGACCTCGATCGAGTCCATTTCCAGGATGGCCCAGGAAAAGGGAGGAAAAGCTACTGAAGTGCTGATGGAGATCGCCGGTACAGGAACTGGCGATCCTGCCGCCTCGGCACTGGCCGAACTAGCAAACCTCTTCGCCAGGATAGGGGAAGAGGACAAGGCTTCGCGATTCGAGGAGATACTCCTGGAGAAGCATGCCTCGAGCCGCTTCACCGCGGCAGCCCTGTGGGAGAAGGGGTGGTCTGCCTGGAAGAGGGGGGATATCAGGGCTGCCGATGCAGCCTGGACCAGGGCCCTTGATGCAGGAAACGACCGAAGGCAGGAATCCCGTCTTTTGTACTGGACTGCAAAGGCGAACGAGAGGCTGGGTGATTCAAGGACCGCAACATATCTCCTTGAGAGGCTCCGGAAGAGTTACCCGACGGATTACTACACGTTCCTTGCCTTTCCCTCCGGCCCTGGAAGAGTGCAGAATATCGTCCCCGACCAACTGGCCGGCGGAGGCGGCAAACTGGCCGAATGGGGGTTCGTCATCTATGCGAGAATGCAGCTCTCTTCATCGGATGACCCCGCATCCAGGTTCACCTCTGCCAGGCTTGCACTTTGGCTGGGTGACGCCAGGAGCGCGCTTTTGGATTCCATCCCCCTGGTCCCGCTGCTGGCCCGGTATGATAACATACCCCTCCCCCTTCTAGAGACTCTCTATCCACGGGCCAGGGAGAGAGAGGTGATGGCGGCCTCCTTGAGGTTCGGCATTGATCCGGTGGACATTTGGGCTATCATGCGCCGTGAGAGCGCCTTCGACGAAGAGGCTGTCAGCAGCGCTGGTGCCATGGGGCTGATGCAACTGATGCCCCCCACGGCGAGAGAGAACGCAATGATGCTCGGGGAGAAGGAGGGCGATTACTTCGATCCCGCAAAGAACATCCTGTTGGGGGCATATCACTTCTCGAGGCTGATGAAGATGTTTGACCGGATAGAATTCGCCGTGGCAGCTTACAACGCGGGCCAGGGTGCTGTTGGAAGATGGCTCCCCCCAAAGAGGTCTGTCGATGAGTGGGTCGAGGATATACCTTACGGCGAGACAAGGGAGTTCGTTCGACAGGTCATGGCGAACAGATATATCTACAGGATCACCTACCCGGAGATGGGGCAGAAGGGAGATCAGCAGGAATGAAAGAACGGACGCCACTCCCGGAGCAGATCGCCGTGGATCCCGTAGAAAAGGTCAGGGCTTTCCTCGAAGAAGCAGGCTATGAAGGGGAGATCCATTTCAGCGAGGAGACGATAAGGACCGTTGACGATGCCTCCAGAAGCGTGGGAGCTCCCCCGGAGGAGATCCTGAAGACCATTGTCCTTTTGGCCGACGGAAGACCTGTCATTGCACTGATGTCGGGGCCTAACAGGATCGACCTGAAAAAGGTCAAAGCCCTCCTGGATGCCAGGAAGGTCTCCATGGCAAGGCCGGAGTGGGTCCTGGAGTATTCCGGGTTCGAAGTGGGCGGGGTGCCCCCGGTTGGTTTTCCCTCCAGGCCCTGTGCCGTGATCGACAGGGACCTTTTCCGGTTCGAGGTAGTATGGGCGGCGGCAGGAACCGATCACGCCTTCTTCCCTGTCAATCCCCGGAAGCTGGCAGGCTACACAGGTGGTGTCGAGGCGGACATTAAGAAGGAGGGCTAACGCTTCTCGGGTACTATCGCTTCCAACCAGCCGTCGAATTCCCGGTTGAGGCGGATCGACCTCAGTGGGCGTATGAAGACCTCCAGGTTGTGGAAGGTAACGACCTTCAGAACGTGTCCACCCAGCGAAGCGTGATCCATCCCGTTGAAAACGGCATGAACATGGGGGTAGAGAGCCCCCTCCCTCATGCTTACGTTGCCGCTCAGGGACGCAACCTCGAAAGTTCCTTCGAACCGCTCCCGGATGTACTCCTTCCCGGTGTACCATCCGAAAATGATCTCCCTGGCCATCCCCAACCCCCCGACAATGATCGCCGAATCCAGGGAGTACTCCTCGCAGGCCGCTGATATTGAGCGATGCAGCTCCTCGCCTTCGCTCAGTCGAAGAAAGGCCATGTCCTCAGTTACGGAGTATCGCAAAGGGCACTCCTCCCTTCCTTTGTGACATCATTTTACCATATCATTGCGATGTTGTTCGGGGATCATGTGTTAGAATATCGCCTGTCCTTTATCCCGTATTTTCATGGAGGAGTCCGATTTGAGCTTTTTCATGCTTGTTCTTGCCACCCTGCTGGGAGGGGTTACGGGTTTCCTGAACGTTGTCGCCGGGGGCGGATCCCTCCTTAGCCTTCCATTCCTTATCTTCCTCGGTCTTGACGCTTCTTCCGCCAATGCCACCAACCGGGTGGGAATACTCCTTCAGAATGTAGTGGCCGTGTGGCAGTTCCGGAGGGACAAGGTGCTGTCGTTGAGAGAGTCCCTCTCCCTGGGTATTCCGGCATCCATCGGTGCGGTGGGGGGGGCCCTCCTGGCTGTCCAGCTTGATGAACGCTTTATGAAGATGATCATAGCCCTCCTGATATCCTTCATGGCGGTCCTCCTTGTCGCCAGGCCGCGGATGTGGGAGACCCATCGCAAGACTTCATGGCCCACCTGGGCCAAGTGGTGTCTCTTCATCGCCATAGGGGCTTATGGAGGTTTCATCCAGGCAGGGGTGGGTTTCCTGCTGATCTGGGCACTTGCAGGGGCCGTCGGGAAGGATCTTGTCAGGGCCAATGCCCTTAAGGTGGCGATCGTTCTCTGCTTTACGGTGGTCAGCTTCATTATCTTCTTTTCCAAGGGGCTCATCAACATGCAGTTCGGTCTTGCCCTGGCCTTGGGCAGTATGGCCGGGGGATGGATAGGGACACGCTTCTCGGTGGTGAAAGGGAACAAGTGGATAAGGTATATTCTTGTTGTAATGGTGGTTGTCAGTGCCCTGAGGATGATCTTCGGGGCCTTTGGGAGCTGACGGGAAAAGAGCCCGGCCGGGGGGGGCACCCCCCGGCCGGGCTCTTTTCACTTTTTACCCATAAGGTAAAGCTGCAGGTCTTCCTTTGAAAAGTGCGCTCCCAGGCCTACGGCGAGCCTTAGCCTGGCATGCTCCGGCCTCAGCCCTCCTCCGTCCATCACGCCCATTTCAAGCAGTCTTCTTGCGCTTCCCTCGAAGCCGTAGAGAGTGTTGGTGTGCCCCCTCCGACATCGCGTGGTTATAACAACGGCCGTATCGTTCTTGATCAGAGGTTTGAGGTACTGGATCCACGAGGGGGGGATGTTGCCCGCACCGAAACCAGCCAGAACAAGTCCCTCGAGGCTTCTGGACCTGGAGAGACATGAAAGGGTCCAGTCCCCTCCGCCGAGGGATGCCCAAAGTATCTCCACATCCTTTGCGGGCATTATAGCTCCTTCAAGCGCCGGGGGTCTGTTGGGCTTCCTGATTATCCTGATCTCACCGCCCACGAAATCGGCCACAGGGCCTCTCCCGGGAGCCGAGAAGGCATCCCTTCGATGGGCCACCTCCTTGGCGACCTCCGAAGCAGCGAAAAGCTGGTCCTGGAAACATGCCAGGACCCCCATGCCCCACATGCACTCCGATGAAGCGGCCTTTACGGCTTGTGAGAGGTTGGCCATTGCATCAGACCCCTGAAGCCCGGGAGGCTGCATGGCCCCAGTAAAGACCACTGGCTGGGGGTACGCCCACAGGAGGTCGGTCAGGTAGGCCATCTCCTCGAGGGAATCGGTCCCGCAGGTGACTACTATTCCCGAAGCACCATCCTTGACGAGTTTGCGCAGCAATTCTACGAGATCAGTGGTCATACGTATGGTATAGTGACTGCTGGGCTGGTGGCTCCAGTCGATCACCTGGAGATCTCTTCCCAGGTCGGTCGGGAGAATCTCTACCAGGTCCTGGGCGGAGAGAGTAGGGACATAGCCGTTCTGTTTAGAGCTGAAGGTCATGCTGATGGTGCCGCCGGTCCCAACAAAGGCAATCTTTTCACGGTGCGGCATTGGTCCACCTCCCTTGTCCGGATAAGTTTACCACTTTTCTGTTGCAGGCAGAGTCAGGGTTGCCTTATTCCTCCCGGGGGGTGAAGCAGAAGATGAAGATCGTGATAATCGGAGCTGGAGAGGTAGGGTTCAGTGTAGCTTCCAGCCTTTCCCAGGAGGGGCACGATATCACCATTGTGGAGAGCAACGACGAGAGGGCCGCCAAGGCCGAGAACGAGCTCGACGTAATGGTTGTAAGGGGGAACGGTTCCAGACCCACGGTGCTTGAACAGGCGGGCATCTGTCCCGGCTGTGACACGGACCTCCTGATAGCCTGCTCCAACCATGACGAGGTCAATATAATGGCCTGCTGGATCGCCCGTCGTGCCGGGGTGAAGAGAGTGATCTCCAGGGCACGAGGGATGGAGTATACCGACAGCCCCACCTGGGCGAGACAGTTGGGGATAGACGTGATGATCTCGCCGGAGAGGTCCGTTGCCAGGGAGATAGAGGAGTTCCTCTCCATAAGCTCTGCTGTCCACACCGCAGAGTTCTTCGGGGGCAAGGTGGGGGTTTATGCGTTCAGGGTCAGCTCCGGTTCGGCCCTCATGGGGATACCCCTGAGGGATCTCCGTCGTATCCACCCGAAGATCACCGCCCTGGTCGTCTTTATCGAAAGGCAGGGAAAGGGTTTCGTGCCATCGGGAGAGGACAGGCTCGAGGCTGAGGATCTCTGTTTCACGGTTACCTCAAAGTCCCAGGCCCAGGACCTGGAGGAGCTGTTCACGAAGAAGAAGACCCCGGAGCTGAGAAGAGTTATCATCATCGGAGGAGGGAAGATCGGGTACCAGGTGGCCAGGAGGCTCGAGATAAGATACCCCAAGCTCGATATCAGGCTCATTGACCAGGACCGCGAGAAGTGCGAGAAACTCTCGAGGGAGCTTGAGAGGTCGATAATAATTCATGGGGACGGCATGGACGAGGAACTTCTCAGGTATGAGGGGGTAGATGAGGCTGACGGATTTGTAACTACAACGGCAAACGACGAGCACAACCTTCTTATCGGTGTGGTCGGAAAGGCCCTTGGGGCCAGTAAAAGCGTAGCGGTGGTGAGACGGGAGCTGCTCATGAGGCTTACGGATTACATTGCCGTCGATTCGATGGTCAACCCTAACCAGGCCCTGGCGACGGTAATAATGAGGCAGGTTCGCTACCCCTTCGGAACGGGCGCACTTTCGATCATTGACGAGATCGACGCCGAAGTTCTGGAACTTTCGATCCCTCACGGCAGCACAGCCTGCGGGAAGAGGATAATGGACCTGGAGCTCCCAAAGGGCATACTGATTGCCCTTGTCTCGAGGAACGGAGAGATGTTCGTGCCGTGGGGGGATAACGATCTCAAGGAGAATGACGAGGTCCTTATCTTCGCCTCGGAAGAACTGATGCCCAGGGCAGTCGAGATACTGGGGGTGGAATAGTTTGAGACTGGCCGTCGTTGCCAAGGTCCTCTCTCTTCTCTGTCTTCTCGTCTCGCTATTCATGGTGTTCCCTATGATATGGTCACTGGCCGACGGTTCAAACGACCTTCCGGCCTTGTCTGGCGGCATGGCTACCGGGCTGTTAGTTTCGGCGGTTCTTTTTGCTGTCGGCTTCAAGGCAAAAGCAAGGGACCTGGGTGTACGCGAGGCCTTCGCAGTGGTCTCTCTCTCGTGGGTCTTTGCCTCGGCTATTGGTGGAGTACCCTACCTTCTGAACGGGACGGTCTCCAGCTTCACCGATGCCTTTTTCGAGGCCATGTCAGGTTTCACAACTACCGGTGCTTCCATTTTGACGGATATCCAGTCCAATCCAAGGGGCATACTCTTCTGGCGCGATCTCACCCATTGGCTTGGGGGCATGGGGATCATAGTTCTCAGCCTAGCGATCCTGCCCTTCCTGGGGGTAGGCGGGATGCAGCTCTACAAGGCTGAGGTGCCCGGACCCGTGCCGGAGAAGATCACTCCACGGGTCCGCCAAACGGCACTTTTGCTCTGGGGAGTCTATGTTCTGCTTTCTGCGATTCAGGTCGGGGCGCTGATGCTTGGGGGGATGGACCTCTTTGAATCGCTGACCCACACATTCGGTACGATGGCGACCGGAGGGTTCTCCCCGCTCAACGGAAGCATAGGCCAATACGGGAACCCGTACTTCGAATGGGTGATAACCCTTTTCATGTTCCTGGCGGGGGCCAATTTCGTGCTTCATTATCTCGCTCTCAAGGGTGATCTTGGCGCATGGTGGCGTGACGAGGAGTTCCGTTTCTATGCAAAGATCACAGTAGCATCTGTTCTTGCCGCCACTGCGGTCCTTTTCGCTACCGGGACCTACGGAACCTTGTCCGATTCTTTCCGTTACGGGGCTTTCCAGGTCGTCAGCATTCTGACAACAACGGGTTATGTTACCTCTGATTACGAACTTTGGCCCTTCTTTATCCAGTACCTTCTGTTGTTCCTGATGTTTGTCGGAGGATGCGCAGGATCGACCGGAGGCGGGATAAAGAACATGAGGATAATAGTCCTAATGAAACACGTTGGTGCCGAACTCAAGAGGCTCCTTCACCCCAAGGCTATATTTACCGTAAGGATCGGGGGCAGGGTCCTGGAGAGGGAGGTCATATCCTCGGTAACGGCTTTTTTCGTGATGTACATAGGGCTTTTCTCCCTTGCGGCCATGGTGATGGCCGCCCTGGGTCTGGATGTAATTTCGGCCGTTGCCAGTGTTGCGGCGACTATAGGCAATATAGGTCCGGGGCTGGGTTCAGTAGGTCCCTCGGAGAACTATGCCCATATCCCTGTGGCGGGAAAGTGGGTCCTCTCTTTCTGCATGCTTCTCGGGAGGCTCGAGATCTATACGGTTATGATGCTTTTCCTCCCCGGGACCTGGAGGAGATAGGAAGATTCAGGAGGCGTGAGACCTGATCCGTAAACCCAAGAATAAAGGGTTTGAACGGTAAACAGCAAACGGGCCGAGAATCGCAAGCCGCAAAAAACAAAGGCGCGTAAACAGTTTTTCACCGTCTACTGTTTACGCGCCTTTATGCCCTGCTTTTTCGTCTTACTTCTAACCTCTGACGGATCCTAGTACCCCAGCTCCTCCCCGACGATAATTACATGTACGTCGCGTCCGAAGGGGGCTCTCTCAAGGACAAGGGTGGCCCGGCAGAACCGGTTCGGGACCTTGCAGTTGACACAGAAGCCGGTGTTTGCGCAAGGGATGTCTATCCCTTTGCTGATGGCGTTAAGCGGTGTGGCTACGTCCCTTATCCTCTGGGTAGCGGACTGTATATCGCGACTGACCTTGTTGATGCCCACGACAAAGATGATCCGGTTCCTTGCCCAGGCCATGGCTGCCACGCGGTTGCCCGTTCCGTCGATGTTCACCAGCATCCCGTCCAGAGTGACCCCGTTGGAGCTGGAAAGGAAGACATCGCTGGTGTTCTCCTCTTCCCATCTCCTCGATCTGTCCTCAGGGGCGAGCGACGGGTCCCAGTGCTCGAAAACCCTGCAATTCCTGGCCTGGAGCTCTTCGAAGAGCCCCAGTTCCCGGATGGTTGATGATCCGGGGACCCCTACGGAAGAGCCCTCCGGGACCAGTTCCATCACCTTGTTAACGGCCTCTTCGCTGGACCCGGCATAGACCGCCTTGAACCCGTTGGCCTCCAGGGCCTTCACCACGCTCTTGCCGAGGTGCTCGTTATAAGTCCTTCTGACTTCAAGGTTCTTCTTCTGCATCGGATTCATAGGTCTTTCCCCTTTCCCTTAATGTTTTTTCCCTTGGTTCCAGCGTCCCAATTTTATCAGAACACCGACGGGATATGAAAAGGCCCGAGGCTATGGATCAGTATGACAATTTTGCCAAAAAGTGTTATTCTCTTATGCTAAAGAGAATGGAGGGATAACCATGTGCAGAGTGATAACCCCCGATCAGAGTGGAGGACACGCCCATGTCGATGATCCGCTTTCGATTGCGGAGCTTCTGAGAGAGACCCTGTCGCAGGAGCTCGATGCCATGACCGAACTGGCAGCAAGATACCACATCATAGAAGATGAAGAGATCCGCCACTCCCTGGGGTACCTGATAGGATCCCGCAGAAAAGACCTGGCTGTCCTGTGGGACCTTCTCCAGAAAGCCGAGGAGAAGGCCTTTGGTGGTCACCACCATGGGCATGAGCATTAGGTTGGGATCGGGTAAGGCCTGGATCGTAACGGGAGACGCATGACTAGTAGATCGTGAATCGTAAATCGTGCATCGTGAAGCAACCCGGGAGACATGCGAGACGCAGCAGGAGACAGGGAGGGCCGAAACCCTTGAAACGCGGGAGAAAACTGCGACCTCCAAAAATGCTTGAACGATTTTCGTGAAAAAACATGACAAACCCGGGGGATGCCAGATATGGCACCCCCCGTTTTGCTGTCAAGTAATTATACTTGACAGGCCTGAAGCGGACTCCTATAATCGTCCACTGTGCATATTTGGAGGTGTCCCATTGAAAGACCAGATAGAGCACAGGGTAATGCTTTCAAGACTCTTCGACTTTTACGAGCCGGTCCTTACAGAGAAACAGCGGGAGGCCTTTCGTCTCCACGTGCTGGAGGACTGGTCGCTCTCCGAGGTCGCCGAAAGACTCGAGGTGACCAGGCAGGGAGCCCATGATCTCGTTCAGAGGGGCAGGGACCGCCTCCTGGAGATGGAGGGACTGCTGGGTTTTTCTGCAAAGGATGCCAAATGGGAAAGGCACTTCAGGGAACTAGGGAGATGGTACCAGCGCCATATGGAGAAGATATCCCAAGAAGCTGCCGCCGAACTTGCGGTCTTGCTTGCCCCTGAAGAGCGGGAGGGCTGATACGCCTTATGTTCGATTCGCTCAGGGAACGCCTTGAAGGTGTGTTCAAAGGGCTCAGGAGCAGGGGGAAACTGACGGAAGAGGACATCTCCGTCGCCTTGAGGGATGTCAGGAGGGCGCTCCTGGAGGGTGACGTCAACTTCCGGGTTGTCAAGGACCTGGTGGACAGGATCCGTGAACGTGCTGCCGGAAGGGATGTGCTCGACTCGATCACTCCTGCCCAGCAGGTGATCGCCATAGTCTACGAGGAGATGGCGGCTCTGATGGGCTCGGGGCGTCAATCCTTGTCCTTCTCCCCGAAACCTCCGACGAAATACCTCCTTGTGGGGCTCCAGGGTTCGGGGAAGACGACGACCTGCGTCAAGATAGCCAAGAAGATCTCCGACGGCCACAAGCCTCTAGTGGTCGGATGCGACCTGAGGAGACCTGCCGCCGTGGACCAGCTCAGGATACTCGCCGGGCAGGCCGGAGTGGGCTTCTTTGGCCCCTCTGGGGGAGAGAAGGATGTCCTCCCTCTTGTCCGCAGGGCAGAGGAGTACGCGGCCCGGAGGCTTTACGATGTCATTCTCTTCGACACGGCAGGCCGTCTCAACATCGATGACCAGCTCATGGAGGAGCTTGCCTCTCTTGGAGGGATCCTCTCCCCGACAGAGACTCTCCTGGTGGTCGATTCGATGACAGGTCAGGAAGCTGTCAACGTCGCAGCTGCCTTCAACGACAAGATCCCCCTTAGCGGGATCGTCCTGACGAAGCTTGATGGTGACTCAAGGGGAGGGGCTGCCCTGAGCATAAGGGCAGCCACCGGGGTTCCGGTCAAACTCGCTGGTGTTGGAGAAAAGGTCACTGACATCGAGCAGTTCGATCCCCGGAGGATGGCCCAACGCGTTCTGGGTATGGGGGATGTCCAGGGTCTGGTGGAGAGGATCCAGGAGGCTGCCGACGACAGGGAGATCGAGAAGATAGCAGCTTCGGTCAAAAAGAAGAGGATGACCATGGATGACATGCTCCTTCAGATCAGGCAGGTCAGGAAGATGGGGCCCCTGGACAAGGTTCTCGAGATGATACCCGGTGCGGGCAGGGTCAAGGGGCTGGACAATGTTCAGCTCGACCCCGGGCGACTTGCCCATGTGGAGGCAGTGATCCTGTCCATGACAAAAAAAGAGAGGGAGAACCCCCAGATAATCAAGGGCAGCAGGCGCAGAAGGATCGCCCAGGGGTCAGGTACCTCGGTGCAGATGGTAAATCAGGTCCTGAAGCAGTTCGAGCAGATGAGCATGTTGATGAAGCGGTTCGCTCCAGGTAAAGGGGCGAAACTGCCCAGGGGATTCCCCCCCATTCCCATGTAGGAAGGACCGCCGCGCCCCTTGTTCATGGAAACGGCATTTATTGGATCTATGGAACAGTAGAATAAATACAGGAGGTGGCAGACATATGGCAGTTCGTATTCGCCTAGCAAGGTTCGGCCGTAAGAAGCAGCCCTTTTACCGACTGGTAGTTGCCGACTCGAGGGCGCCCCGTGACGGTGCTTTCATCGAACAGATAGGGTCATACGACCCCATGAAGGAGCCGGCAGCGCTGAAGGTCCAGGAGGACAGGGCCCTTTACTGGCTGGGTGTTGGAGCGCTTCCGTCGGATACGGCCCGGGCGATCCTGAAGAAGACGGGAGTCTGGGACAAGTTCACATCCGGGAAGAAGCAGTAACGGGATCCGCTCATGCCGGATTACGAGGAACTCGTGGGGTTCATCGTCAGGAGCATTGTTTCCGATCCTGACGGTGTGACGATCACGTCACAGAGAAGCGTCGGAGGAGTTGTAAAGGTACTGGTAAGGGTTTCAAGGGACGACATGGGGCGGCTGATAGGCAAGCACGGCGTTACGATAAACGCCATCAGGATGGTTGCCAGAGCTGCCGCTGTCAAACCCGGCGAGAAAGTGGAAGTGGACATCCTGGAAGACTGAGGTGGCAGCCTTGAAAGGACCCACAATGGTGACTATAGGACGGATCCTTGGCGCCCACGGGGTCAGGGGCGAGATCAAGGTCCTTCCGCTCACGGATTTTCCGGAGCGTTTCCTCGATATGGACAGGATCGACATCTTCCGGCCGGAGGGGAAGCTGATAGCTTCGCTTTCGATCCGAACCATCAGACTTCACGAGGGGAAGGGCCTCTTTCTTGTAGGGTCCGAAGATATCAGCGATCGGGATAAGGCACAGGCCCTTGAGGGCGGTCTCATTATGGTGGATCCTTCCGAAAGGGTCCCCTTGCCTGAGGGCAGTTACTGGATCGAGGATATTGTGGGTCTTGCGGTAGTCCTCTCAGGAACAGGCGAAGAGCTGGGCAAGGTGGAGGATGTTCTCCGGACGGGAGTTCATGATGTCTACTCCCTAAGGACACCTGAAGGCGACGTAAGGATGATCCCGGCAGTCCGCGAAGTGGTCCTTAGAGTCTCACCCGAAGAGGGGGTTATTGAGATAAGTCTGCCGGAGGGGCTCTGGGATCGATGATCGTAACGGTGATCACCCCTTTCCCGGAGTTGCTGGGTCCGTTCTTCTCGACCGGCGTAATAGGGAAGGCTGTTGAAAAGAGTCTTATCGACATCCGTTTTATTAACCCTCGCGACCATTCTGATGGACATTACGGCCAGATCGATGATTACGCCTACGGCGGCGGGGGGATGGTGTTGATGGCTGAACCCCTTGCCAGAGCGGTTGATGAAGCAAAAGCCGGAGGTCAGGCCTTTGTGGTGCATCCGGGCCCCCAGGGCGTGGTCCTGGGACAGCATCTTGTGGAATCCCTTGCGTCGAAAGAGCACCTCGTTATCGTATGCGGCCGGTACGAAGGAGTGGACGAACGGTTCGTTGACAAGTACGTGGACCTGGAGATCTCCATAGGGGATTATGTCCTTACGGGGGGAGAACTGCCTGCCATGGTGATCATCGACGCCGTAGCCCGTCTTGTTCCGGGTGTGGTAGGGCAGGAAGCCGCCGTCGAGGAGGATTCCTTCTTCAGAGGTATGCTTGATACACCTCATTACACGAGGCCTTCTTCGTGGAAGGGGAGCGAGGTCCCCAGAGTCCTCACCGGAGGTGACCACCTAAAGACAAGTTCCTGGAGGCGCCGGCAGTCCGTGGCGAGGACACTCGGAAGAAGGCCCGATATGATCGCAAGGGCGAATATTGGACCCTACCTTGACAAGGGCGTTTATGTCATACTTGTCCCAGCCAGACGGGAGGTAACCCTGGAAGAAGCGGAGGCCATTGCGGACCTTGGTGCCTCCTTCGGTTGCGAGAGGGCCATATTCATCAGTACCGATGAGGCCTTTCACAAAGAACTCCAGGAGAGTCTTGGAGGGAAAGGGAAAGTCCTTCGATCACCGGGAAGAGCCATTGCCTGGATCAAGGACCGTGAGAAAGAAGATCCCTTCGTTATCATCTGCGGAAGTACTGACAGGGGATCTATCCATTGGCTTGAAGCAAAGAGGCTCGGGCTCGCATCGGGGAGACCCATAGTATTCCTGGCAGGCGAGGGAGCCGAGAGTTTTACGCCCGATCCGGGGCAACAGGTGTCCCTGGGTCCGGTCAGGGGCGGTAGGGATGACAGAACCCTTTCCTGTCCCCGGGATACATTGGCCGTCATCCTGGACAGATTTTTCGGCCGGCGTTAGCATCTACAGGCAGTATTCAACAGGGAGGGAATGACAATGGACTCAAGGATAGCTCTTATAGAGAGCAGATACCTGAGAAAGGAGACTCCCGAGTTCCGACCGGGCGACACCGTCAAGGTACACGTGAAGGTGACCGAGGGGAACAGGGAGAGGATCCAGGTCTTTGAAGGGATCGTTATCGCCAGGAAGCACGGGGGCATGCGAGAGACCTTTACCGTCCGGAAAGTATCGGGCGGGGTCGGTGTGGAGAGGGTCTTCCCGCTCCACTGTCCAAGCGTCGACCGCATCGAAGTGGTACGCCATGGAAGGGTCCGCAGGGCAAAACTCTACTACCTCAGGAAGCTCAGCGGAAAAGCTGCAAGGATCAAGGAGCGCCGCTTCTAGCACACCCTGTTGCCGGCCCTGTTAGCCGTCGCGCCCTGACCAAGGCGCGACGGCTCTTTCGTGCCCTTTCTTTTTCTGATATGGGGAGGTTGTTTTGGATTCTTTCCTGATGGTCCTGCCACTGGCCCTGGTCATGGGACTCGGGGTCCTTTTCCGCCGCATCGGTCTCCTGGATGGGAGAGCTGTCCACCGTCTTAATTCGATACTGTACTGGGCCGCTCTTCCGGCCCTTCTGTTCCGGTCGATCCTTGGGGTCGGTCCAGGCATACTCTCTGAACCAAACCTCTTCTGGGCGGTCCATTCGACATTTCTGATCGTCCCGGCTATAGCCCTGATCCTTGCAAGGATCTCAACCAGTGACAGGAGGAGGCTTGCCGTATCGGTGCTGGCCTCGATTAGATCGAACAACGTTTTTATGGGGATCCCCGCGGTTACGATCGCCATGGGACAGGAAGGATTTCAGGCCGTTTCTTTATACCTTGCCGTATCTTTGGTGGGGTTCAATTTTATCTCCATTACCTGGGGACAGGTGATCCTTTCCGGAAGACTGACCCTGAAATCCCTTCACGATACACTTCTGCAGCTATTGAAGAACCCCCTTATCCTGGCTAGCATTATGGGGATGGCTGGTGCATTCGCAGGGTTCAACAGGCTCCCCTTCTGGCTTGATTCCGCGGTTAAAATGGTGGGAGACACCGGAAGCGGCATAGCCCTGATCGCCCTGGGAGCCTCGATCAGTTTCGAAAACCTCCGCGGGGCCATGAAATCGGCATGGAGAGACAGCCTCTTCAAACTTTTTGTAAACCCGGCGCTTGTCTGGTGTGCCTTCCTGGCCTGGCCTGTTGATCCCGTGCTGCGGAACGCTGTTGTTCTGACTTCGGCAATGCCTGCCGCAGTCAACAGTTTCGTGATAGCCCACAAAATGGGGATGGACCACGAATACGCCGGCAAGATCGTGGCCCTGAGTACGGCCCTCTCGGTCTTCTCCCTCCCGATATGGATTTGGCTGTTGGGGATATAGGGCTTCGACAGGGGGTGTTCATGGGCCGGTACCGTAAGGATCGACCGGACACAGGGATGACAGGGCATCGCCGGGTCACGTATGGAGACCTTTGTCCTTGACGCACCACTTCAACTTGCATATAATTCTTTCGCATCTTTGGAACGCGGGGGTGGCGGAACAGGTAGACGCGCTAGGTTGAGGGCCTAGTGGCTTACGGGCTGTGGGAGTTCAAGTCTCCCCCTCCGCACCATGGAAACAGGTGACGGCCGCTACTCAAGGAGCGGCCGTCCTTCATTTCCCCGGCCGTGATCAGGACACCTCCCTGTGCAGCCTCTTCTTCCTCTTGTTGTCATCGAGAATTGCCTTCCTGATCCTGACGGACAGGGGGGTCACCTCGACGAGCTCATCAGAGGCTATCCACTCCAGGGCCTTTTCAAGGGTCATCTTTCTTGGGGTGTCCAGTTTTGTGTACTGATCCTGGGTGGATGAGCGGTGGTTGGTCATCTGCTTTCTCTTCGTGGGGTTGCAGACCATGTCCCCGGGGCGGGAGTTCTCGCCCACAACCATGCCCTCGTAGACCCTGTCCATGGGGCTTATGAATAGGGTACAACGCTCCTGCAGGTTTTCGATCTGGTAAGCCGTGGCTTCTCCAGTTTCGAGGCTGACCACGGAACCCCTGTTCCTGGGATTTATCTCCCCCGTCCACGGACCGTATCCGTTGAAGGACGAAGACATGATGCCCATTCCCCTGGTATCGGTCAGGAACTCCCCCCGGTAGCCGATGAGACCCCTGGTGGGGATCGAGAACTCCATCCGGAGCGTATTCCCGCCTGAAGGGTTCAGGAGGCCGAGCATGCGCCCCTTTCTTCTGGCAATCTTTTCGAAGACCACTCCCTGGTACTCCTCGGGAACATCTATGATCAGGGATTCCATTGGCTCGAAGAGCCGGCCGTCGATCATCTCTGTTATGACTTCAGGTCGGGATACGCAGAACTCGGCACCCTCACGTCTCATCTCCTCGATCAGTATGGCAAGATGAAGCTCTCCTCTGCCTGAGATCTTGATCCCGTCGGGCCTCCCCAGGTCCTCCATATGGAGGGCTATGTTCATCCTGGTCTCTCTTTCGATCCTGGAGCGGATCTGTCTCAGGGTTATGGCCTGGCCCTCCTGGCCTGCGAAGGGACCGTTGTTGACAAGGATGAACATCGATATGGTGGGCTCTTCGATGGAGAGGGGTTTCATCGCCGGGTCTTCGATCACAGGGGAAGAGAAGACGTCCCCGATGCCGATCTCCTTCGGTCCCGATATCCATATTATATCCCCGGCGTTAACTTCCTCGACAGGGACCCGGTCCAGCCCCCTTGTTATCCACATCTGTGCTGCCTTTTCCCGGCTGCTGTCGGTTACCTCCCAGTCCCCCTCCTGCTTCCTGGGGTCGAACCAGCGTGAGGTGGTCCTGATGAACTCTTCACCCTGTCTAAGGGAACCCTGGAGTACCTTGCCGCATCCGATACGGCCGGAGTATTCATTCCAGGCGAGGGTGGTCACCTGCATCAGGAACGGGGCCTCCGGATCAGCCTCGGGAGCGGGTACGTATTCGATGATCATGTCGAAAAGAGCTTTCATATCTCCTGGCTTTGCGGTCTCTCCCATATCTTTCACCGCCCAGCCCTGCAGCCCCGATCCGTAGATGACAGGGAAATCAGCCTGCTCGTCCGTTGCCCCCAGTTCGATGAAGAGGTCGAAGGTCCTGTTCAGGGTTTCTGCCAGGTCTGCTCCAGGGCGATCCGCCTTGTTTATGAACACCAGCGGCCTCAGCCCCATTGCCAGGGCGTGGCGGAGTACATACCGGGTCTGCGGCATGGGACCCTCGTTGGCATCCACCAGCAGAAGCACAGAATCGACGGTCGAAAGGACCCTCTCCACTTCCCCGGAAAAGTCAGCATGTCCAGGGGTATCCACAAGGTTGATCAGGTGATCACCCCAGGTTACTGTACAGTGTTTTGAGCGAATGGTTATGCCCCGCTCCCTCTCCAGCTCATTGCTGTCCATTACTCGTTCCTCAATGCGGGCGTTCTCGCGGAAGACCCTGGCAGCGCGGAAGATAGAATCGATAAGGGTGGTCTTTCCGTGGTCGATGTGGGCAATTATCGCAAGGTTGCGGATCTTTTCGACTTCGTGCATTTTTCTGCCATCTCCTGAAAAAAGGTTCTGGGCGTTCCCTGAAAAAAGGTGCACAGGCTGGGAATGATACATCTTCGGGGCTGTTCAGGCAATATGCCATTATTTGGATCCCGGGCCTGGAAAAACTTGCCCCCCGGGGATCTGGATATTAAACTTCTTCTGGAGAACCCATGGATATATTGAATACCCGGAGGTCAGGCTATTGATGAGCAGATCGTCCCAACCGGCTTTTCTGGTATTTCTTGTACTTCTCTGGTCCTTCTTTTCGATCGTCACAGTTCCTGCCTTCGCGGAGGGGGAGAGGTACGACAGGCTTGAGGTGATCGTTCCTGTTCAGTCCGAAGAGGATCCCGGAATGGATGTCCTGTCGGATCTAAAGGCGGATGTCATCGTGTCGGCTTTTACAAGGGTCAACAGGAGTCTGGACATTCCTACGGCATCTAATTACGCCTCCCATGTTCTTGAGGCTGCCGGGGAGTTCGGTATCCACCCCTTCATGATAGCCTCGATAATAATCAGGGAGTCCACGGTCAGACAGAATGCCCGATCACGCTATGCCTACGGGCTGATGCAGATCAACTGGAAGGCTCATCGCAAGGGTTTGACAAAAGCTTTCAGCACCATCAGGACCCTAGATGATCTGCTGCAGCCTCGTAACAATATTTTTGCGGGAACGTATATCTTCTCCTGGTATCTCAGATCGAGCGATGGGGACATGGACAAGGCCCTCTCGAAATACCTCGGGAGGACCGGGAAGAAGTATGTCTCCAGGGTCATGTCGGGTTACAGGGATATGATAAAGGATCTGGAGGAACGCAAGGACAAGTACGGGAGCGAAACCGTAAGAAGTTCCTCTAGTGTGGCCTTTGCTGTAGAATAGACCGGTCGTTCTGGTCCAGAATCCATCTTAAGAGGGAGCGGTGTAATTGGCAAACTCTTTACCGGTTCTCAGGATAGGAAAGTATTCCCCCAGGTACCCCCTTATCCAGGGAGGAATGGGGGTGCGCATCTCCGGCCCGAGCCTGGCCGGGGCTGTCGCCAGTGCGGGCGGGATCGGTACCATTGCCAGCGTAGGACTTGCCGTTGCCTCCGATGTTTACGACGGCAGGAACTACTTCGAAGCCAACCAGATCGTTCTGAAAAAGGACGTTGAGGAAGCCAGAAAGAGCTCCGGCGGGGGGATCATCGCTGTTAACGCCATGGTCGCCCTCACCGACTATGACCTTCACGTAAGGGCTGCCTGTGAAGGCGGCGCAGATATGATCATATCCGGGGCGGGGTTGCCCCTGAGACTCCCGGAGCTGACCAGGGAATTCCCTCACGTAGCACTTGTCCCCATAGTCAGTTCCACCAAGGCGGCAAGCCTGATAATCAGACGATGGGAAAAGCTCTACGGGAGGCTTCCGGACGCCTTCGTGGTCGAGACGCCTCTTTACGCGGGGGGGCACCTTGGCGTGACCAAGATGGAACATGTCATGGACGAGGCGCTCTCACTGGAGTCTGTCATTCCGGGGCTGGTCAGGTATCTCGATGAAGAAGTGGGTGAGGATATCCCCGTTATAGGTGCGGGGGGGATATGGGACCGTGGTGACATGGACAAGGTCTTTTCCCTGGGCGCTAGAGGGGTTCAGATGGGCACCCGGTTCGCGTCTACCCTTGAAGGTGATGCCGACATCAGGTTCAAACAGGCCCTTATCGACGCCCGTGAAGAGGACGTGGTGATCATTAAGAGCCCCGTGGGTATACCCGGCCGGGCGCTCAGGTCTCCATTCGTCGAGAAATACCTGGAAGGTACCGTTGAGAGCAAACCCTGTTTTGCCAACTGCCTCTCCCACTGTTCTTACCGGACTGACAGACAGGCCTTCTGTATAGCCCAGGCCCTGGTGGACGCCTTCCGCGGCAACTGGGAGGAGGGGCTTTTCTTCTGTGGTTCCAACGTAGCCAGGATAACCAGGATGGAGACCGTTGAGGAGATCTTCAGGGATCTCTTCGGTCAAGAGTAGCGACCGGAGACCTTCCACCGGATATTGAAGGGATCAGGGCCGGGTCCGTTCTGTGACCCGGCCCTGATCCTTGGTCGACCTTGAACGTCGGTCTTCTCTCAGCTGTATCCCTTCTCTTTAAGGAGGGGTAACGCCAATGCCTTCAGACCCGGAAGGTTTCTGAAGAAAATTAGCGATGCCCCGACGCATACCAGGCCTCCGATGAAAAGGGTTAGTGGAGCCCCGAAAAGTTTCGCCGACGCACCCGCAAGAAGACTCCCCACAGGGCCCGTACCTATAATGGACATGACGTAGAGGCTCATCACCCGCCCCCTCATGTGTTCCTCAACTAGAGCCTGTATCAGGGTGTTGCATGAAGAGATGGAGAGGACCATTCCGAATCCCACCAGTGGCATAAGTGAAATGGACAGGATCTGGACCCTTGACATGGAGAACAGAGACAGCGCTACCCCGAAAAGAGCCGTAGCGTAAGCTGCCACCTTCCCCAGACCTATGGGGCTCTTGCGCAGGGCCAGAAAGATCGTCCCCGCCAGAGCCCCGATCCCTGTGGATGCAAGGAGATACCCCAGGGTCTTCGGCCCGCCACCGAGTATCTCCTTAGCGAATACGGGGAGCATCACCAGGTAAGGCAGCCCGAAGAGGCTCAAGAGCGTCAAAAGGATCAACAAGGCCTTGATGGGAGGGAAGTTGAAGGCGTACTCAAGGCCGTCAATAACTCCCGACAGCCCCGGCTTGGGCCGGATCGAGGGTTCCCTCGGCGGCACCCTGATCGCCCTGAGTGCAGCGATAGTCGCAAGGAAGGAGAGGCCGTTGACAAGAAAGCATATCCCCTCACCGACGGCCGCTATGGCTATTCCTGCTATGGAGGGTCCAATAAGCCTGGCGGAGTTGAATAGTGATGAGTTGAGGGCGATGGCGTTCCCGAGATCATCCTTCCTGTCAACGAGCTGGATCACGAAGGCCTGGCGGGCCGGCATATCGAAAGAGTTAACCACTCCCAGGAAGGTGCTCAGGATTACAATATGCCAGTAGAGAATGGTGCCCGAGAGGGTGAGTGCGGCAAGGACCAGGGCCTGGGCGACGGCCATCCACTGGGTGATCAGGAGGAGTTTTCTCAGTTCCCACCTTTCAAGCCAGACCCCGGTAAAAAGAGTGAGGAAAAATATGGGGATCTGTCCGATAAAATCGACAAAGCCCAGGGAGAGGGGCGAAAGGGTGATACGGTAGACCAGCCAGCTCAGGGCTACCCTCTGGATCCAGAGCCCTATGAGGGATATGCTCTGGCCCATGAAGAAGAGCCTGTAGTTGCGTGAACCAAGGGCTCTCAGTCCCTGCCTGAAACCCCTTCCGGTCTGAACTCCGAATTCCACAAGACGGGTCCTGAAGTAATGCACGGCTCTTCCTGATACCTCCCGTTATATATGAAGGAGCATTTCAAGCTCTTCCAGGGTGGCTCCAAAAAGATCCAGGGTAGTCCTGACAGGCTCAGGGCTGGTCATGTCGACCCCGGCATCCCGAAGGACCTCGATGGCGGGGGCTGACCTTCCTCTTTCCAGGAAACGAAGGAACCGGTCAGCGGCTGTTCTTCCCTCTTCGAGGATACTTCTTGAAAGCGCTGTCGCCGCCGAGTAACCCGTTGCGTACTGGTAGACGTAGAAGGGTGAGTAGAAGTGGGGTATGCGGGCCCACTCGATCTCTATCTCCCTGTCGAGTTCTACCGCCGGGCCGTAGTAGGCTTCGTTGAGATCCCTCCACAGGGTGCAGAATGTCTCCGCCGTAGGGGCCTCGCCCCTTTCTGTCATTCCGTGAACCTCCCGTTCGAATTCGGCGAACATGGTCTGGCGGAAGACAGTCGTCCTGATCTGTTCAAGGCGATAGTTGAGGAGGTACATTCTTTCCTCGCGACTGGAGGCTGACCGGACAAGGTGGTCCAGGAGAAGGGCCTCGTTGGTAGTCGAGGCAACCTCGGCAATGAATATGGAGTGACCGGAGTATACAAAGGGTTGTTCCCTGTCGGTAAAGAACCTGTGGAGGGCATGCCCCATCTCGTGTGCCAGGGTGAAGACATCCCTTATCCGGTCGTTGTAGTTGAGGAGGACATAGGGGTGAACAGGGTACGCTCCCCATGAATAGGCTCCACCCCTTTTCCCCCTGTTCTCGTAAACGTCGATCCATCCTCCTGAAAAACCCTCGTCCAGGGCGGCCAGGTAGGCTCCACCCAGGGACTTTAGCCCATCTCTGACCATCTCCAGGGCATCACGGTAAGGTATATCCTGGCGGTACTCTTCCACCAGGGGTACGTAAAGGTCGAACATCCTTACCGGGGAAACATCCAGCACCTTCCCCCGGAGCTTTACATAGCGATGGAGCAGATCGAGGCTTTCACGGACCCCGTCCACAAGGGAGGAGTAGACCGAAAGTGGAATATCGTCCCCGTGGAGGGCGGACTCGAGATCCGAGCCGAATCCCCTTGCCCTTGAATAGAATAGCGAACCCCGCAGGGCAGAGTTAAGGGATGCCGTGAGGGTATTCCTGTACCGGTCGTAAGTTCCGAAGAGGTTGTTGTAGGCGTCCTCTCTGACCCTACGGTCACGGCTCTGCAGGAAGGTTCCGAAACGTTCCTCCGAGAAAGGGACCTCCCTCCCATTCTCATCGCGTACAGGGGGGAAGGTCATGTCCGCATTGGTGAGCATGGAGAAAATGTTCTCCGGAGCGTGAGCAAGCTCTCCTGACGCGGCCAGCAGTTCCTCCTCCCTCGAAGACAACACATGTTCCCGCTTTCGAAGTATCTCTTCCAGGAAGAAACGATAGACCTCAAGATCCCCCTCTCGTTTCAGGAATTCCATGAGGGTTTCTTCGGGGATCTGGAGGATCTCCGGTGTGACGAAGGCTTCAGAACGCGATGCCGCTACCGCCAGGGAGGTTGCTCTTGCTGCGAAGGCCTGGCCTGCCGGATCTCTGGTATCTTCATGGCTCTTCATGTGGGCGTAGGCGTACACCCTGGACGTCAGCTCGCCGATCCTGTCACAGAGCCTGAGGCATTCCAGCAGTGCCGAGGGCGAGGAAGAGAGCTTCGTCCTGAAGGCCTCAAGGGAATCCATGAGATCCCCTGCCTCTTTCAGGGCGTTCTCCCACTCGGTTGTGTCTCCAAAAAGGTCTTCAAGGGCCCATTTGAAGGTTTTCTCCAGATCTGACCTTTCGGGTATTGTACCTCTGCCTGCGTGGTCGCTGTCATGATCAGGGTCTTTCATCGTCAGGTCTCCTTCTGATCCTGCCCTGAAGGGTGAGGGGGATCCATGATGGGTGATCTTCCAGATAACCTAGATGCTAGCATAAGAAAGAACAAACTGCCTGACCTGTGATGGAAGTGAGAAGAAAGAGCCTCCCGGGATAACTCCGCTGTCAGAAAGAGAGAATTACCTGTGGGGGGGTAATAGGGTCTACAATAGATCATGACCATGCCGCGACAATCAAGGGGGAAGGTCGGTGCTGCAGGGATCTTTCGGATGGATCGCTCTTTTTGCTTTTCTGGCCGCTACTGTTAACGCCCTGGGCATCCTGGTGGTCTTCAGGTACAGGGAACAGGCCGAAAAGCTGATGCCATACCTGATGTGTTTCGCAGCGGGGGTCCTTATATCCACACCCCTGATGATAGCCCTCCCCGCAGCTCTGGAGAGGGATCCCCGCTCAGGATTCATGGCTCTTGGCGGGTTTTTGTTCATGTTCTTCTCCAACAAGGTTATCCGGCATTACACTCACGAGGAGGCACTGGCCTTCGGGATAACTGCCGCTCAGGGGATAGCGGTCCACTCGTTCGTGGACGGCATCGTCTATGCCGTCACCTTCGAGGTGAGCGTTCTGGTGGGGGTCCTCTCTGCAGGAGGACTCGTGGCACACGAGTTCGCGGAAGGAGTTATCACCTTCCTGATCCTCGTAAGGGGGGGAGTGAACAGAAGAGCAGCCATGGTCTCCGCTTTCCTGATAGCATCCCTTACCACACCTCTCGGGGCCTTTGTGGCCTACCCCTTTATAAGACCCCTGAGTGGTGGCACCCTGGGGTTGCTGCTCGGATTCGTGTCTGGCGTGCTCATATATGTCTCTGCCTCGCACCTGCTCCCGGAGGCAAGGGGGCATGAAGAACGCCACTCACTTTTGGCTTTCATGGCAGGAGTGGTCCTTGCATCCTTTATTGTAATGACCCATGGACATTGAACGGCAGGGCAGGGTCCCTTCCTGGATGTTAACTTTATGGGGGGAGATGGATGAGGCTGGAGAAGCGCTCAACGATAGCTGTTTTTCTGGCAGTCATGGTCCTTTTCAATCTTGCCTGCCAGAGTTTCGTTATGGCGGCAAATGCCTGGAGGGTGGATGTCTCTGAAGAGGCCATCGGGGGCTTCGGAAGGTTTATGGAGTTCGCCAGAGGTCTCTTCCGATCTGCCGAAGAGGATGGGGCTTCGGAAGGGTCGGGAAGCGAAAAGGCCTTTTCGACGAACCCCTTCGTCTATATCGCGGCCTTCTGGACAGAGATTGTGAACGCGCCAGAAGAAAGGTCTTTTTGGGAAAGGATCATAGCCTTTCTTGAGGCGGTAAAGGTGAAGGGACGGGGAATGATCATGTAACTCGTGACTCGTGACGGGTGAAATCCGTAAACCGTGAATCGTGAACCGAAAAACAGATCTTGCACCACAGAGAAAACAAGGTCACTATTGGGCAGAGTCTGGATCGTTGATCTTTTCTTGCCTTTTCCGTTCACCGTTCACTGTTTGCCGTTCACGCAGTTTACCCTTCGAGCATTGACCTTGGTTCAAACATTACGATTAACGACTCACGGTTCACGATTGACGGATCAAGATTTCCGATTCACAGATCACGGTCTTGTAAAAACGGTCCACTAAACGAAAGGAGGTCTCGCAATGAAGGAAAAGTTCGAGAACGTTACTCTTGTAAGCAAGGCCAATGTCTATCTTGACGGCAAGGTGACCAGCAGGACCTTCTTCCTCCCCTCGGGAGAGAGGAAGACGGCGGGCATCTTCCTGCCCGGAGAGTACGAGTTCGGAACTAACGAGGCTGAAATAATGGATGTCGTTCAGGGTAGTGCGGAGGTACTGCTCCCCGGAGAGACGGAATGGAAAAAGTTCGGTCCCGGTGAGTGCTTCAGGATTCCTTCAAAGAGCTCCTTTAAACTAAAGATCGGGGAAGTTCTCGATTATATCTGCTCATACATCAAGGAGTGACAAACCCTTCGTTGCTCCTGGGGGATAAGCCCGTCACCCCCAGGAGTCTATCGGTTGGAGAAGTAGATGAAGAACATGACCCCCATGAAAAAACCTACCGACAAGGCTTTCACGATCCTTGAAGTATCCCTTCTTTCCGGTCTTTTCGGGTCGAAATATCCGGACGGGGATCCTGTTCTTTCTTTTTTACGTCTCTTCCCTGTAAATTTGTCCGCATAGGAATAAGTCAGGAAACCCGCACCCAGGCCCATAAAAACGGCGCCTGCCAGTGGCTGTAGCAAAGAACCGTCCATCGGTCTACCCCTTCCCGGGAGGAGTCTTTCTCCTTCCAATATTGCAGAGGCTATCCTTTCAGGGAAGACCGTGTCAAGGGCGACCTGTCGGGATGCCTTATTCGGGAGGATCCCCTGGGCGAAGATGTGATGGAAGGTGAGAAGAAAAACCCTTGAATCATAAATCGTGATTCGTGGATCGTGAACCGAAAAGGCTGGAAAAGAAAGCGGCAGGAAGGACAGGATCAAGCGCGTACCCTGTCGCTGCGCTTGGGGCTCCCGTCATCATTCCCTGCCTCGTTCATCCCCTTGTCGACATCCACCTTGCGGAGCAGGAAGATCCCTCCTGCGAAGAAAAGGATCAGGGAGACTATCCCCATACGGGTGGAGCCGGTGAGTTGCGTCAGAACCGCAAAAAGGGCAGGTCCGGCCACTCCCGAGAATTTGCTGAATATGTCGTAAAGGGCGAAGAACTCCCCCGTCCTTGCCCGGGGGACCATTACGCCGTAAGTGCTCCGGCTGATGGCCTGGACACCTCCCTGGACCATTCCTACAGCAATGGCCAGGACCCAGAAGTGCCATGCCCTTTCCAGGAAGAAGGCGCCGAAAGAAATGACACCGTACCATATCAGCCCTATGGTTATTGCCGCCTTGCCCCCCACCCTTAGGGAGAGTTTCCCGAAGAGGATGGAGAAGGGGGCTCCGACGAACTGGGTGGCGAGAAGGGCCCCAACGAGGTGCAGCATCCCTATACCTTTCTCGGCACCGTAGATGGCGGCCATCTTCATTATCGTGCCGACGCCGTCGTTATAAAGCCAGAAAGCGACCAGGAAAACCAGTAATTCCCGGTAGCGCCTGATGTTCCTCAGGGTCTCCGCCAGTTGACCGAACCCCCGGGTAAGTACGTGCACCCCTTCAACTGCACCGTTGACCTCGACAACCGGCTCCGGGACAAGGACCATCAAGGGTATCGTGAAGGCGATCCACCACAGCCCGACGGACAGGAAAGACAATCTTGCTCCAAGGCCTCCCGGGAGAAGAACCACCGCTGCAATGTTGGCGGCAAGTAGTGCGCCTCCCCCAAGATATCCCCATGCGTACCCTCTGGACGATATCTCGTCGATCCTGCCATGGGGGGCGATGTGGGGGAGAAGTGAGTCGTAGAAGATCATGGACAGGGAAAACCCCAGGCTTCCAAGGGCGTAAAGAGCCAGTGCCCTCATCCAGTCGCCGTATCCGACGGTGAAAAGGAAACCCGTAGAAACTGCCCCCAGGAGCGTGAAGAAAAGCAGGAACCGTTTCTTCAGTCCCCCTATGTCAGCCATGCTCCCAAGGACCGGAGCCAATGAAGCCCCTATCAGAAGAGCAAGGGATGATGTGTACCCCCAAAGGGCAGCTGGGGAGTTGGGTGCCAGTCCGGCAGCTGCCACCTCCCTGAAGTACACTGGCAGGAGGGCCGCCATTATGGTGGTCGCGAAGGCAGAATTCCCGGCATCATAGAGGCACCAGGCCTTTACCTGTTTCTCTTTGCAGCTGTCAGATCTCATAGGGACAATTCTAACCTTTCCTTCAACGGGGGGCATCCCGGATAAGGGCCTTTTTGCCGACAGACCGAAAGGGCTTTTTTTGGTATCCTTGACCGGGTATTTCCTGAAGGATCTACCGGAGCCGAAAATATACAAGAGGTGGATACATGAAGATAAGAACCCTTGATGGGCCGCGCCTCCACAGGGGGTTCTCTGCCGGCGCCCTCAACGTAAGGGCAAGGCAGGAGGTCCTGAACAGCATGAACGTCTTCCCGGTCCCCGACGGGGACACGGGGACGAACCTCGCAGCGACCGTTCAATCCGTTTCGGAAGGGACGGTGATCAGCCGTTCCCTTTCGGAGACGAGTTCCTCCATGGCAGACGCCGCCCTCATGGGGGCCCGCGGCAACTCTGGCCTTATTTTCGCCCAGTTCCTCTACGGGTTCTCCCAGGGGTCCGGTGGTCGGGAAGAGCTGGACGTTAAGGCCTTCGGCAAGGCCGTATCCGGGGCAATACCCTATGCCAGGGAGGCTCTAAGCAAGCCTGTGGAGGGAACTATCCTGACGGTGATGGAGGACTGGGCCTCAGAGGTGGGAGCACTCGCCAGGCGCTACAGTGATTTTGCCCATATCCTGCCCGGATCGTTGGAAGTGGCCAGAAAGTCCCTTAAAGAGACACCTTCGAGACTACCGGTCCTTGCGAAGGCAGGGGTTCTCGATGCCGGCGCCCAGGGGTTCGTGGATTTCCTGGAGGGGATAGTCTCCTTCCTTGAGAGCGGTGATCTCAGACAGTTCTCGAAGCTGTCAGGGACACCGTCGATCCAGCACATCCACGAGGACTTTCAGGATAACGAACCTTCCTTCAGGTACTGTACCGAGGCACTCCTCTGTGGAGAGAGGATGGACATCAAGACCATAAGGGCCGAGATGCAGCCCTTTGGGGACTCCCTCATCGTCGGCGGGCACGGGGGGAAGGTCAGGGTTCATATCCATACTGACACCCCTGACCGGCTGTTCTTCACGATCAAGAAACACGGTGCCCTCACCCAGCAGAAAGCCGATGACATGAGGCGACAGGTTGATGTCTGCAGGAAAAGGATGCACTCCGTGGCCCTTGTAACGGACTCCACCTGTGATCTGCCCCAGGAATTCCTTGACAGGAACCAGATCCACGTGGTTCCTCTCCGCCTGGCTTTTGGGGAGAGCGTCTTTATCGACAGGGTGACCATATCCTCCGAACAGTTCTACACTCTCCTGGAAGAGTCCGGAGAGAGGCCTGTAAGTTCCCAACCCTCCATCTCCGACTTCGAAAGGACCTACCGGTTCCTCCTCGAGCACTACAACTCGGTCATTGCTGTGCATATCTCGTCTAAGCTGAGCGGGACATGGAACGCCAGCAGGGCTGCCGCAGAAAAGGTGGGGGGGATGATCACCGTGATCGATTCCAGGACGGCTTCAGCTCCTCTGGGCCTGCTGGTCATGAGGGCTGCCCAGGCCCTGAACGAAGGGAAAGGCCACGAGGAGACCGTCTCCCTTATCGAGGCCGGGATCCCTGGAGCGAAGATCTTTGTCAGCCTGAAGACCCTGAAGTATATGGTCAGGGGGGGGAGAGTAAGCCCAGCCAAGGGACTTCTTGCGACCCTTCTTAACCTGAAGCCGATAATCACCGTAAACGAAGAGGGCTTCGCCAGATCCCTCGGACAGACCAGGGGCTGGGAGGCCAACGTCAACAAGATCCGTGAGATCATAGACCAGGAGTGCCGGAGAGCAAGGGTCTGGAACTATTGCGTCGTTCATGCCCATTCTCCGGCTTCGGCTGAGGCGGCCGCTTCCGGAATGCGGGAGATCGTTGGAAGTGATCCCGCTTACGTAATGGACATATCACCTGTCCTTGGGGCCCATTCAGGGATAGGTTCAGTGGCCGTAGGGATCCTGGTGGAATAGAGGTCGATATGGGAGATATCAGGAAGAACCCTTCGGAAGACGACAAGAAACAGGTTACGGAACGCCTTGCGGAAGTGATCGAGAGATCCCGGGTAATGGCCAACCTCGAGATACTGCTGGACAGACGTAAACTGATCTGGAACAACTTCCTTGCCGGACTGGCAAAGGGTGTTGGTTTCGGGGTGGGGTTGACAGTCCTTGCTGCGGTGGTCATATACTTTCTGGTGATCGTTCTCAAGTCCATTGTCGCGTTGAACATCCCTGTGATCGGTAACTATATCGCCGACCTGGTCCAGCTGGTTCAGGATCAGATCCAGAATCAGCGCTGAAAGGCCTTGCCGGTGACCTGTCAGGGGGCGGTGGGTCCTCATGTCGTTAAAGGAGGAGGGGCAGTCCATGTTCTCAACGAGGCGGAGGAAGTGGTCTCTTCCGGGCGCCTTTGTCGTTGTTATGATCCTTTCAGCTCTGGGGCTGGGAGGCTATCTGTTGCTGGAGAGGTTGTCGCCAGCAAGAACCCGGGCCATTCAGGCGGCAGAGGATCAACGTATCGCCCCGGCGGAACAGGACCAGCATCCTGCCCCTGATGCTGACAGGATAGAGGTTTTCGTAGCAGAGAACGGTCTTGAGGAAAGTTTCTGGATCCTCATAGGGAAGGGCTGTTTCGAACTCTCCACGTGGAACGGTACAGAAAGGGAGGCAGTTTTTCCGATCGCTGTCGGAGAGAACCCGGGCAACAAGGAGAGGGTGGGGGACAGGAGAACCCCTGAAGGAGTTTTCCGCGTCGAAAGGACCCACGATTCCAGGACCTGGGTCCATGATTTCGGAGACGGGAAGGGACCTGTCGAAGGGGCTTACGGGCCTTTCTTCATAAGGCTTGAGACGGGGTGGAAGGGGATAGGGATACACGGAACTCATGACCCTTCTTCACTGGGTAAAATGGTTACCGAGGGTTGCATAAGGATGAGCAACGAGGCGGTCATGGAGATCGTCGAAAGATCCGTACCCGGAACAGTCGTGATAATAGAACCCTGAGGATATCTGGAAAGCAGGCCCGATCCGTACCGCGGAAGGCGGGAAGAAAAAAACGATCAAGGAGAGTGGTCCCAGTGAGCCAGGAGGTTTGGGAGGGGCTTTTTTCTGAAGTAGGGATCAACCTGACGCCGTCCCCGATCAGGGAACTGGTCAAGTACATGAAGAGACCGGGCATGATATCCCTGGCTGGGGGAAACCCCGACCCGGAGATATTTCCTGTCAAGGAGTTTCAGGAAGCGGCGGGGGTTATTTCCGAACGGGGCAAGGAGATTCTTCAGTACGGCGGGACGGGGGGATATGAACCTTTAAAGGAATTCATCTCCGGCTGGATGGCACCAAGGATGGGCAGGGCGACCGCTCCAGAGGAGATGTGCATCACCACCGGTTCCCAGCAGGTCATGGACCTGTTCGCGGCGGTGATGCTTGACCCTGGCGATGTGGTGATCGTCGAGGAGCCTACCTATCCAGGAGCCACCCACGCCCTTAAGAACCGAAAGGCCCGTTTCGTAACCGTTCCATGCGACAGCGAGGGAATGAAGGTCGACATGCTCCCGGAGATCCTGGAACAGGCCAGAAAGGGGAGAGACAAGGTCAAGTTCATCTATTCGATAGTAAACTTCCAGAATCCCTCGGGGTACACCCTGTCGGCATCAAGGAGAAAAAAACTTCTCGAGATTGCAGAAACCTTCGGGGTTCCTGTTTTGGAGGATGACCCCTACGGCCATCTCCGTTTCGATGGAGAACATGAGCCAACCATCTTCTCGATGGACAGAAGCGGTCTTGTGATCTACGCCTGCTCATTCTCCAAGATACTTGCCCCCGGAACCAGGGTCGCGCGGGTTGTCGGCCCCGAGGAAGTGATCGGCAAGATGATAATGGTCAAGCAGGGCTCAGACCTCTGCACCAGTGTTCTGGCTCAGGGGCTTGTATACGAGTACTGCCGGCTGGGACACATGGATTTATTCCTCCCCCGGATACAGGAGCACTATAAGAAGAAACGGGACGCCATGGACGCAGCCTTCCGGGAGTATCTCCCTCCTGACACGACCTACGGAACCCCACAGGGAGGGTTCTTCTATTGGCTGACCCTTCCCGGGGTCAACACCAGAGATCTCTTTTTCAAGGCCATAGAAAGGAACGTCTCCTTCGTGACGGGGGACGCCTTCTTCCCCACTGGAGGCGGGGAGGAACATCTAAGGGCCTGTTTCTCCTATGCCAATGCCGATGATTTTCCTGAGGCGGCGAAACGTCTTGCCCTCGCCATTAACGACCTCCGTCTTTGAAGGTCTTTCGGGAGTTTTCAACGCAGAGGGCCCCTTCCTGTAGGAAAGGGGCCCTCTTTATGGCAAAATCATCTAATCAGGAGCAGGGGAAAAGCCCGGGATAACAGACAAGGGGTGATCCGATGGGAGTGACAGAGGCCTGTACAGGCGACCGCTTCTCGTTCCGCTTCCCGGGAAGGGTCTCTTTCGGGGACGGAACTGTTTCGGACCTGCCGGCCCTTTTGAGTGAAATGAAGGCTGAGCACTCCCTGATACTGTCCGGAAGGACCATTTCAGAAGGCCCCTTAATGGAAAGGGTCAGGGAGATACTGGATCTGTCGGGTATCCGTTACGGGGTATTCAATGGCGTTGAGCCGGAAACACTGGTCGAGATCGTAAAAGCGGCGGCCGAAGCGGCAAGGGGAGCAGGTTACGATATAATGACAGGTCAGGTTACGATATAATGACAGGTCTAGGTGGAGGGAGTACCATGGACCTCACCAAGGTGGCTTCCGTAATGGCCGCAACAGGGGCAGATATCCTTTCCATGGTCGGATGGGACAGGGTGCCCTGCAGGGGACTACCCGCGGTTATGCTGCCGACAACTTCCGGGAGCGGTCCAGAGGTCTCTCCTGTGGCGACCTTTACCTTTGCCGAGGAGAAGGTAAGGAAGGGGGTGGTCAGCTCCTTCCTGGTCCCTTATGCAGCCATTGTTGACCCGGAGCTGACCTGGAGCGTCCCCCCGAAGGTGACGGCCGATACCGGGATGGATGCACTGATCCATGCCGCGGAGTCCTTCCTGTCGGTAAACGCCAACCCCTTTAGCGAAAGCCTTTCACTGGAAACCGTACGAAGAATAGCCTCCTCTCTGAAGGACGATGTGATGGATGGAAGAGATGCCGCATCAAGGCGGGGGGATGTCGCTGGGAAGCCTTATGGCCGAAATGGCCTTCGCCACGGCCGGTACTGCGGCTGTCCATGCCCTGGCCTATCCCCTGGGGGGAGAGTTCAATATCCCCCATGGAGAGGCAAATACGGTTATGCTGAAGAGCGTAATGGAGTTCGACAGGGACCGATGCGCAAAGAAAACGTCCCGTCTGGCCCGGGCTGTCTCGATGGAGCGTCTGAACATGTCAGATGAGGAAGCATCGGAATACCTGACAGAGTGGATGACAGGAACGGCCAGGAGGATAGGTGTGACCATAAGGATCAGGGACCTGGGGGTGCCGGAGGACGCCATCCCGACGATGGCCGATGCGGCCTCAAGGGAGGCCAGACTTCTCTCGAACAACCCCAAAACGATCAATAGAGAGGATATCGATAAGATCTACAGAAGAGCCTGGTAAGGTGATCTTCCGGGCTTGTAATGTGAGAGGGGCGGGATCTTTCAATATGAGGATCGTCAGGTTTGCAATCAACGAGGGCAATGATGTTCACTGGGGATCGCTCGAAGACGAAAGGGTCTTCGTTACATCCTCACCTGGTGGAGAAAAGACCGGCGGATCCGCACCCCTGGCTTCTGTGAGGCTCCTCGCGCCAGCCTTACCCACCAAGATCGTCTGCGTGGGGCGCAACTACCACGGCCATATCAGGGAGATGGGCAACGACGACCTTCCCTTACCTGAAGAGCCGGGTCTCTTCCTGAAAGGCCCTAACTCTCTGGCTGCTCCCTTTTCAGAGATACCCTATCCCCACTTCACGAACGATTTCCACTACGAGGGAGAGCTCGCCGTGGTGATAGGGAAAAGGATCCTTCCCGGGACGGAACACCCCATCGATCATGTTCTGGGCTACACAGCCGGGATCGATCTCACTGCCCGGGACTGCCAGAGACGTGACCTCCAGTGGGTCCGAGGAAAATCGGCCGATGCATTCTGCCCACTGGGTCCATGGATAGAGACGGGCATAAACCCTGACAGGACCGTGGTCAGGACTTTCGTCAACGGTGTCCTGAGACAGGAGGGGCGGACAGAGGACATGATATTTCCCATTTCGGTGATCCTGAAATATATTTCGGAATTCATGACCCTGGAAGCAGGGGACGTGATCCTGACGGGTACACCTGAGGGCGTAGGGGAGATATTCTCCGGTGACAGGGTGGAGGTATCCATTGATGGTCTTGGATCACCCCTGGTAATGACCGTATCCGGGGAGGGTGCCTGAGATGGCTTGTCCCGCAGCAAGATCCGGCGACCTGTCGAAACTTCTCTCGCCGCGTTCGGTGGCAGTGGTAGGAGCTTCGGGGAACCTGGAGAGCATATCCGGCCGCCCGGTGAAACTGCTGAAGCGCTTCGGCTTTAAGGGGAGGGTCTTCCCCGTCAACCCCAACCGTAAGGTCGTAGCGGGACTTGAATGCTTCCCCGATGTACGATCTCTCCCCGAGACCCCAGATGTGGTCCTGGTGGGTGTAAAAGCCGTTCTTGTGCCTGAGGTCATCGGCCAATGTTCCGAACGGGGCGTCCCCTATTCAATAATTTTCTCCTCCGGTTTCGCTGAAAGCAATGATCCCGCTGCCCAGGATGATATCCTGGAAAAAGCCAGGTCAGGGGGCATGAGAATACTGGGTCCCAACTGTCAGGGGCTGGTCAACTTTGCCGACTCCGTCCCGTTGAGCTTTTCAGCTTCCCTTGACAGTGACAGGCGCCCCCTGGGAAGCGTGGCGTACCTTTCCCAGAGCGGCGCCTTCGGATTCGCCTCCTTTGCCATGGCCGCAGAGAGCGGTGTCGGCTTCAGATATGTAGTCACCACCGGGAACCAGGCGGATCTGGATCTCGTTGATTTTGGGATGGTCTTTGCCGCCGATCCGGAGGTCCGACTGCTGGTACTCTACATGGAAGGGCTTTCGGATGGGGCAAGGTTCATAGAGATGTTGAGGTTCGCGGGAGAGCGGAATGTTCCCGTCGCCGTCCTGAAGGTGGGCAAGAGCCCCACGGGGCAGGCGGCAGTGAAAAGCCACACCGCTGTCCTTACCGGCGAGGACGAAGCATGGAGGACTATCTTCAGGCAGTACGGAGTTATCGAGATCGAGGATTCCGATGACATAGTGGACCTGGGGAAGATCTTCGGCAGCGGGAAAAGACCAAAGGGGAAGAGGTTGGCTGTCGTCACTACATCGGGAGGAGCGGGGATCATAATGAGCGACAGGGCATTCGACCTCAAGTTGCAGGTCGATCCCCTTCCTCCCCGGACTCGTGGATTGCTGGAGCAGTTCGTACCCCCCTTCGGATCGACACGGAACCCGGTGGACCTCACAGCACAGGTAATCAATGACCCTGGCAATTTTCGCTCATCCATGGAGACGGTCCTGGGATGCCCGGATGTAGACATGGCAGCAGTTGTCCTTTCCATGATAACAGGGGACTCCGGATCGGCAGTGGCCCGTGACCTTATCGAGGTCTCGAGGAAGGCAGTGAAGCCTTTGGCCTGCTGCTGGCTTATCAACAGCGAACAGGGCGGGAAGTTCCTGGAGCAGATAAGGGACGAGAAGATACCGCTCTACGGAAGTCCCAAAAGGTGTGCCTGGGCCCTTGCCAGGCTTGCTGAATGGACGACCAGACCGGCCCTCCCCGCAAGGGCTCCCTCGGACCTGGGAGAGCCTTTCATGCCGAAGATGCCGGCGGACCTCACCGAGTACGACGCAAAAAGGCTTTTGGCCCGGTGGGGGATCCCGGTGACAAGGGAGATCCTCTGCGCTTCTCTGGAGGAAGCTCTCTCGGCTGCTGGGGAGATCGGCTACCCGGTAGCCCTTAAGGTCGTTTCGCCCGACATCATACACAAGACCGAGGCTGGAGCGGTCGCGCTGAGACTGAAGGATGAAGAGGAGCTGAGGAACGCCTATGGCAGGCTCCTTGAAAGATCGATCAAGGCCAGACCGGGGGCCAGGATCAGGGGGGTGCTGGTGCAGGAGATGGTTACCGGAGGAGTGGAGTGTATGATCGGCGTGAAAAGGGATCCCGTCTTCGGTCCTTTGGTCGCAGTGGGTCTTGGCGGGATCTATGTTGAGGTCCTGAAGGATCTCTCTCTGAGGCACGCCCCTGTGGACAGGGCGGAGGCTCGAGGAATGATCTCTTCCCTGAGAGGTTTCCCCCTCCTTTCTGGTGCCAGGGGGAGAACCCCCAAGGATATTGATACCCTTGCGGCGATGGTCTCCGATATTTCGTTAATGGCCCTTGCTGAAAGGTCCCTTGCTGAACTGGATGTGAACCCTGTCTTCGTGCTGGACAGAGGGGAAGGGGCTGTCGCGGTGGACGCAGTGGTCATAAGAGGTTCAGGATCATGACGGCTTTTATTTGGGTACTTGCCGGCTATTTCTTCGGTTCCATCCCGGCCGGCTACCTGATCATCAAGATACTTCTCGGAAAGGATATCCGGAACCTGGGTTCGGGCAACATCGGGGCGACCAATGTCTCCCGTTTTGTGGGCAAGGGATGGGGTGTGGGGGTCGCGCTTTTCGACATGGCGAAGGGTGGGCTTGTGGTCCTGGCTGCCCGCCTGGCAGGGATCCAGGATCCCTGGATACTTGCTCTTTCAGGTTTCGCGGGAGTTTGCGGTCACAATTTCCCTCTCTGGCTCAGGTTCAAAGGCGGCAAGGGGGTCGCCACATCTTTCGGAGTGGTTTTTTTCTGGAACCCGGTCCCTGCAGCAGCAGGTGGCATCGTGTGGTACCTGGCCATGAGGCTTTCCAGGTATGTTTCAGTAGGCTCCATGGTATCCCTGGCAACGGTCCCGGTATGGTTCCTTCTGCTCAGGGAGTCCTCGGCCTACGTCTGGACCTCGGCGGCTATGGCCTTGCTTTCCGTGGTACGTCACCGTTCGAACATCATCAACCTTTCAAGAGGAGAGGAAGGGCGAACAGGATCCTGACAGGACCTTGCCCTGGACCTTATTATTGACGAATATTGACCTTAACTTTATAATTTGACTTGTCAAAGAAGGTCAAAGGGGGAAGTGTCTTGGCAAGTCTTACAAGGATAATCGAAAAACATATCGAGGAACTCCTTGAACGGGCCAGCGAGGAATCTGTCTTTCTCAGCCGCAAGGATCTTGCGGAGCGTTTTGGTTGTGTGCCGAGCCAGATCAACTACGTCATCAGAAGCCGCTTCACCCCTGAACGGGGATACATTGTTGAAAGTCAGCGGGGAGGGCATGGGTATATCCGGGTTATCAGGCTTTGCCTGGACATGCCAGAGGCAAGAGCGAACCACATTGAGGAACTTGTGGGCGACACCGTTAATGAACAGGATATCAGGAGGATCCTTGCCAACCTTCAGCACAGGCAACTGATCACTGCCAGGGAAAGGCTCCTGATAGAGGTTGCAGCAAGGTTTCAGGAAGAGATCGGCAGGGATCTGCTGGATCTTTCACCCTACAAGAGGGATTCTCTCCACGCGGAGCTTCTCAAGCGGTTGTTGCGCAGCCTGGCTCTGGGATAGGTCGAGCCGCCATGAAATGCGAAAGGTGCGGAGCCAGGGAAGCTGAAGTCCACATCAGGCAACAAAAGGGCAAGGAGATAGCGGAATTCCACCTTTGCCGCCAGTGCGCAGAGCATATGGCAAAGGAGGGTCTGATCCCGGATATATCCTTCGAGTTGCCCATAGACAGCTTCCTCTGGGGGCTTCTCCCCGGCCATGGGCCAAGCCACCCTGGACCCGATATGGCCCCATCAACGACTGGTGATATGGTTTGCGGCAGTTGCGGACTGGACCGCTCATCCCTGAGGAGATCCGGCAGGTACGGATGCCCCGACTGTTTCAAGGCGTTCCATGAAGATCTCGGTCCCCTTCTCAGAAAGATCCACGGATCGGAGATCCATAGAGGAGCAAGACCCGGGAACGCATGTGGGAATGATACTTCTCCCGAAGAGATCGAGTCTCTCAGGACAGAACTCAAAGATGCGGTGGAGAAAGAGGAGTATGAAAGGGCCGCAGTGCTCCGGGACAGGATCCGGGAGATAGGAGATCTTCATGAAGGCAGGAGCTAGGGAGATCGCCGACAGTCCCCTGGAGTGGGTAGGGGGGAAGGGCGAGCACTCGGGCATGATCCTGTCCAGCCGCGTCAGGCTTGCCAGGAACCTAAAGGGGCACGTATTCCCATGGAGGGCTGATAAAAAGGAACTATCGGTGTGTTCCGAGAGGGTGCGATCTTCCATTCGTTCAGAGGACTCCCTCAAGCCTTTCAGCATATTCGAGGTCGATGCCCTTGACCCGCTTTCCAGGGGTGTTCTCATAGAGAAACACCTGATCAGCCCTGCCCTTGCAATGGGAGGTCCCGGCAGAGGGGCTGCCGTGGACGGACGGGGGATCGTCTCCATCATGATCAACGAGGAGGATCACGTCCGTATCCAGGCCATCCTCGGGGGTATGAGCATCCATGAGGCCTGGAGGATCGCCAGGTGCATGGACGAGCTCCTGGAGAAACTCGATTATGCCTTCCACAGCAGATACGGCTTCCTGACGGCCTGTCCGACCAACGTGGGGACGGGGCTCAGGGCCTCGGTAATGATCCACCTTCCTGCCCTGACCCATCTCCGGAGAATGGGCAAGCTGGCCGTAGACTGCGGCAAGATAGGCCTTACCGTCAGGGGGATGTTCGGTGAGGGGAGTGATTCACCGGGGTCGCTCTACCAGATCTCCAACCAGGTCACCCTTGGTCAGACCGAAGAAGAACTCATCGAGAAGGTCTCCGGGGCTGCCCTCGGACTGGTACGTCAGGAGGAGGGAGCCAGGGACCGGATCCTCTCCGAAAGGGGCCCGGGCCTGGAGGACAAGGTCTGGAGAGCCTGGGGTCTTCTGAGATTTTCAAGGGTGATCGAGGCCAGGGAAGCCCTGGAGCTTCTCTCCCTGGTAAGGATGGGTTCCGAGATGGGCATTCTTCCCCAAGTCAGGGTGGCAACCCTGAACGCACTGCTCCTGGATATCCAGAAAGCTCATATTCAGGCAAGGTCAGCCACTGAACTATCGCCGGAGGAGATCGGCAGGAAGAGATCGGAAGTACTCAGGAAGGCTCTGGCAACTACTGGAGGCGAAAGCTGATCGCGGGGTCGTTCAGGTCATTCCTTCAATAAACCATGGAGGTTCAGAACATGTGGCAGTACTTCACCGAAAGAGGAAAGAAAGTGATCCAGCTGGCCCACAGGGAAGCTCTCAGGATGGGCCATGACGTTATAGGTACAGAACATATCCTTATGGGGCTGGCTGCCGAGGGAGAGGGCGTTGCCGCTCAGATCCTGCAGTCTTCCGGTGTGTCCCTGGATGAACTGCGGAGCACTGTGGAGCAGTTCGTCGGACGGGGAGAGCAGAAGAGCAAGCCTGTGGACCTCCCACTGAGCCCAAGGGCGAAGAAGGTCCTTGACCTGGCAATGCGGGAAGCAAGGGGAATGTCCGTCAACTACGTCGGGACAGAGCACATTCTTCTGGGACTGATCTCAGAGGGTGAGGGTATAGCAGCCCAGATACTGGGTTCCATTGGTATGGACCTCGAGAAGATCCGTACTGAGGTCATAGCAGCTATTTCGGCAGGAGAAGGAAGCACGGCGGAGGCTGCTGAAAGCCCTGGCGAGGATCATCCTCAGAAATCTGCCGGCCGGTCCAGGACCCCGACGCTGGACCAGCTCGGTATAGCACTGACCGAGATGGCCCAGCGCAATGAGCTCGATCCGGTTATAGGCCGGGCCAAGGAGATCCAGAGACTGATACAGATCCTCTCCCGCCGTACCAAGAACAACCCCGTGCTTATAGGTGATCCCGGTGTCGGCAAGACTGCCATCGTGGAGGGCCTGGCCCAGAAGATAATTGCCGGTGACATCCCCGAGGTACTGAGAGGCAAGAGGGTCGTGCAGCTCAACGTGGGCAACCTGGTTGCCGGAACCAAGTACAGGGGCGAGTTCGAGGAGAGGATGCGCAAACTGGTCAAAGAGCTCAGGGATTGCCGGGACGTGATCCTCTTTATCGACGAGATCCACACCATCGTCGGGGCCGGAGGAGCGGAAGGGGCTGTCGATGCGGCGAATATCCTGAAGCCCAGTCTGTCAAGAGGCGAGTTCCAGGTGGTCGGGGCGACGACGGTCGATGAATACAGGAAGAACATAGAGAAGGACGCAGCACTGGAGAGACGCTTCCAGCCGGTAATGGTGGAAGAGCCCGGTGTGGAGGACTCCATAAGGATCCTGGAAGGCCTCAGGGACAGGTATGAGGCCCATCACAGGGCCAAGATCACCGACAGGGCCCTTGATGCTGCCGCAAGGCTCTCTGCCAGGTATATTACTGAACGCCATCTGCCGGACAAGGCCATCGACCTTATCGACGAAGCTGCAGCCCGGGCAAGGCTGAAGACCATGGAGGCCCCGGAAGACATCAAGGAGAAGGAGAGACTCCTTGATGCTCTCCGCAAGGAGAAGGAAGCCGCTGTGGCGTCCCAGGAGTTCGAGAAGGCCGCCTCCCTCAGGGATGATGAGAGAAAGCTCGGTGACGAGATCGAGGTCTGCCGGAAAGAGTGGCAGAAGGTCCGGAACCAGGAGGAACCGGTGGTAGATGCTGAACAGATAGCCGGGATAGTCTCCGAGTGGACAGGGATCCCAGTCGTTCAGCTGACCGAGGAGGAGGCTGCCCGGCTCATGCGCATGGAGGAGGAGATCCATCGGCGCATGGTTGACCAGACCCAGGCCGTAAATGCCGTATCCCGGGCCATAAGAAGATCCAGGAGCGGTCTCAAGGACCCCAAAAGGCCCGTTGGAAGCTTCCTCTTCCTGGGCCCCACCGGGGTGGGAAAGACTGAGCTTGCCCGTTCCCTTGCGGAGTTCCTCTTCGGAAGCGAAGAGGCCATGGTTCGGTTCGACATGAGCGAGTACATGGAGCGCCACGAGGTGGCCAAACTGATCGGCGCCCCGCCAGGCTATGTAGGATTCGAGGAGGGCGGGAAGCTTACAGAGGCTCTCCGGAGGAGGCCCTATTCGGTGGTGCTCTTCGACGAGATCGAGAAGGCCCACCCCGATATTTTCAACATCCTCCTCCAGATACTTGAGGACGGACGTCTTACCGACGGTCAGGGACATACCGTCGATTTCAGGAACAGCGTGGTCATCATGACCAGCAACATCGGTGCCAAGGATGCCATGAAGGGTCAGGGTCTCGGCTTTACCGCTCCCGGACAGGGAGAGATGCCTGACTGGGGCAGGGTCCGTACTGGGATCGTTGATTCGGTCAAAAAGACCTTCAGACCCGAGTTCATCAACCGCATCGACGAGATGATCGTCTTCGAACCCCTGGGAAGGGAAGATCTCCTGAAAGTCCTGGACCTCATGCTCAGGGAGGTTTCTGAAAGGCTCTCCGAAAAGGGTATCCATATAGAGATCCCTGTCGAAGCGAGGACGCTTCTCCTTGACAAGGGGTACGACCCCAAATATGGGGCCAGACCACTGAGGAGGGCTGTCCAGCGCCTGATAGAGGACCGGCTGGCAGACCTTGTGCTTGAAGGTCGTGTCGCCGATGAAAGCCTCATTTCGGTGTCGGTGGAGGATGGGGAACTGGTACTGGTCCCGGATGCGATGCCCCTCGAAGGTGGAGATGATGTCAGGGAAGGAATGGAAGCGGAAGAGAAGGCCGATGGATGATACAAGGGAATGAATTACGGGAACAGGGGTCCCTTGTCCGGGACCCCGTTCTTTCATAATGAGAGGAGAGGTGGGGGTGTTCAAATTGGATCTTTTCTGGATCTTCATTCTGTTCTTCTTCGTCTTCCCCATGTTCAAACAGTGGAACCTGGAGCGGATGAGGGTGGCTGCGATCAGGAAACTCGAAAAGAAGCGGAGCAGCAGGGTGATCACTCTGATCCACAGACAGGAGAGCGTGGGCTTCCTGGGTGTTTTCGCAAGGAACTACATAAACATTGAGGATTCGGAGGAGATCTTGAGGGCCATCCGGATGACATCATCGGACACCCCCATCGATCTGATCGTCCATACTCCTGGAGGTCTTTTGCTGGCTGCCTCCCAGATAGCAGCGGCCCTGAACAAACACGAGGCGAAGGTTACCATTTTTGTTCCGCACTATGCCATGTCAGGCGGTACCCTTATTGCTCTTGCCGCTGACGAGATCGTGATGGACCGTCACGCGGTCCTTGGCCCGGTGGATCCCCAGATCGGGCAGTATCCGGCCGTCTCTATCCTGAAGACCGTTGAGGATAAGCCTGTCGCTGAGCTAGACGATGAGACACTCATTCTGGCCGACATATCACGAAAGGCGATAGAACAGACCCGTAGGTTCGTGGCAAGCCTTCTCGTTGACAACATACCCCGTGAAGAGGCGGAGAGGTTGGCGGGACTTCTCACCGAGGGACGCTGGACGCACGATTACCCCATAAGCAGCGAGGAGGCAGCAGAACTGGGTCTTTTCATATCCACAGATATCCCCGAGGAGATATGCCAGGTCATGAGGTTATACCCCCAGTCAGGCCAGCGCCGTCCCTCGGTCCAGTACGTCCCCATGCCCTACCATGGGACCACCCATAACACGGGTATCAAATGACCTCCGGCCCGGTCCGGATATATCGTTTAAGGAGTGATCATATGAAAAGCCTTTCCAGGAAAGTCCTATTGCTCGCAGTTGCTGTGACCTTTGCCATTCCTGCTCTCGCCGTCGCCGCCGACAGGGGTCCCGTCATCACGGCGGGGGAAGAGACCGTCAGCGAGCAGGAGATGATCCGCCTGATAATGGACCAGTCCGGGGCAGACAAAATGATGGCTCCCTTCGTCCTGGCGCAGCTTTCCCTGGAGGACAGGGAGAGCTTTGCCGAACAGGTGTCCATGGCCCTGCTTCTATCGGAGGCCGCGTTGCGAAAGGGACTCCAGCTGGACCCTTCCGTCTCGGTCCAGCTGAGGTGGAACGCAATTAACATCCTTGCCCAGGCCTATGTGGCCTCTGTCTCTTCGAAGTGGGACCTGGGAAGACCAGCCCTTGAAGCCTGGTTCTCCAGTCACGAAGAAGATTACAGGGAACCGGAATCGGTGCGGGTCAGGCACATCCTGGTGGCCTCCGAAAAAGAGGCGGTGGACGTTCTGCTGAAGGTCTACGCCAAGGAAGCTGACTTCGGAAGGGTCGCCGCCGAGAACAGCATCGATCCCGGGAGTGCTGGGTCCGGTGGGGACCTTGGATGGGTCTACAGGGGACAGACCGTCCCAGAGTTCGATAGTCTCGCCTTCTCCCTCGAGCCGGGAAGGACAGGAGGTCCGGTGGAGACGAAGTTCGGCTGGCACGTGCTTCAGGTTCTTGAGAAAAGGCCGGCAAGGTCGTTCACCCTTGATGAGGTGCTTCCACGGGTAAGAGAGGACATACAGCAGCACTACCTCGAACTCGAGGTCCAGCGCCTGGTCGATTCACTGGGTTCGGAGATTGACCGTGACATACTCTCCACTCTTGGAGGATTCCCTGCCTACCGGAAAGACCAGTAAGGGCATTTCTTCCTGCCGGCGGAGCGGATATTCCGCCGGCAGGAAGATCCCTAGAGCAGAAGCTCTCCTCTCAAGACGGTCGTTGCCCTTCCGGTGATCTTCACTCGATCTCCTGTTATGGCTACGGTCAGTTCGCCCCCCCTCTTCGATGCCTGGAAAGCTCGGAACCGGGATCTTCCCGTGATCCGCGACCAGTAGGGAGCAAGCACGGTGTGGGCCGATCCTGTCACTGGATCTTCTTCTATTCCCTCCCAGGGACCGAAGTACCGTGACAGGAAGTCAAAATCTGAAGACCGGGAGGTTATGATCACTCCCTGAAAACCCAGCCCGCCCCTGTCAATGCCTAGCATGGCCTTGAAGTCGGGCTGAAGTCCACGGACAGCAGCCTCATCAGTCATCCTTAAAAGCAGCATCTCAGCGCTCTTGGAAAACCTTGTATCCTCGACGGAACTGATCCCGATGGCATCCAGCAGTCCATCAGGGATCTCAGCCGGTTCAGTTCCGTTCAGGGGGAAATCAAGGGTGATCCCGTCCTCTCCCAGGGCAGCCGCCAGTTTCCCGCTGGCGCTCTCGAAGGTGATCCTCGGAAAAGAAGAAGCTCTTTCATTGAAGATCACCCATGAGGCTGCAAGGGTAGCGTGACCGCAGAGGGGAACCTCCACGGAGGGTGTGAACCACCTGATCGAGAAGGCGGCGCAGCCTTTCCCCTCCGGCTCTTTTGAAGGCACGACGAAGGCAGTTTCGGAGAGATTCATCTCCATGGCTATTCTTTTCATTGTCACCTCGTCAGGGAACTTGTCCACAAGGCAGACCGCAGCGGGGTTCCCCCTGAAGGGCTCGTCCGTGAACGCATCCACCTGGAACACAGGAATGATCATTTCGCTGCCTGATCCCTTCATATTCGAAACCTCCCGTCCGTACGTAATGGTGCCACCAGTATACCTGAGCTGTGGAAACAGGTAAGCTAGTTAGGTTATGATCGTGAGCGGGGTGAGGCCGATGATGCTGGAGAGTGCCCGTTACGAGATAGTTCTTTACGGCAGAAAGCTGCTGGAGAGCGGACTGGTCACAGGAACGGGAGGCAACCTGAGCATAAGGTCCGGCAGATTTGCGGCCCTGTCGCCAAGCTGCGTTGAGTACGGTCTGATGAAACCTGAGGACGTGGTCGTTGTTGACATGGATGGAAGAGTGCAGGATGGGCGTCTGAAACCGACCAGCGAGATGTTCCTCCATCTTGCCCTCTACCTTTCAAGACCGGATATTACTGCGGTGGTTCATACCCACTCCCCCTACGCCTGCGTTATGGCCTGCCTGGGTCGGGAGATCCCGGTTTTTCACTATCTCGTGGCCCTTGCGGGGAGGAGGATCCCCGTGGCCCCCTACGCCTGTTTCGGCACACCGGAATTTGCCCGGTCCGCAGCGGGATCGATGGGGGAAGGGAAAGCGGTCCTCCTTGCGAACCATGGGATGGTCTCTGTTGGAAGAAGTCTATCTGAAGCCTTCAGGATCGCGGAGAACGTCGAGTTCGCTGCCATGGTCTACTCCAGGGCACTGGCACTTGGAGAGCCTAGGGTGTTGAGCGAGGCGGAGGTCGACCGGGTCATGGATGCCCTGAAAGATTACGGATCTTCAGTGATAATGCCGGAGCCCTTAAAGGAGGAAGATCAATGAACTTCGACCTGACGCTGCAGCTGGGTGAGAAGATCATGGGGGAGGGCGGGTCGGGGTATGGGGTCTCGGACCTCACTGACATCAAGGACTTTCCCTTTCCAGGGCTTTCCTATGGGGTGACCATCATGCTTGCCCTTTCCCCGGAGATAGTATCGGGGATAGGAGATGGCCCCACTCGCACCTACCACGATGAGTACGAAAGGGTTAACGGGGAGCTGGCCAGGACAGGGTCTGAGACGGTCAGGTTCCTTGAAGGCGCCGGTTTCCGGGCGGTCCTTCTGGGACCGACGAGTGAGCAGTTCGACGAAAGCACACTGAGCGTTCCCTTCCCCCACAAGACAGCTGCCATTCGCGCAGGGGTGGGCTGGATAGGCAAATCTGATCTGCTGGTCTCTGAGGAGTTCGGCTCCGCTTTCAGGATGTGCACTGTACTGACCGATGCCCCTCTGACCCCCGGAACCCCCTCTACGGAGTCACTGTGCGGCCCCTGCAGGGCCTGCGTTGAGGCATGCCCGGCGAAAGCCCCTACGGGCAGGGAGTGGAGTGCCGGTACGCACAGAGACGAGCTGGTGGACATTTTTGCGTGTTACCGACAGACGAGGGATTTCACAAAGGAGATGGGGTGGTCCCACTCCATCTGCGGGATATGTATCCAGGCCTGTCCCTGGACCCAAAAATATATCAGCTCCCGAAGCTGTCCCTGATATAGCCCTCCAGGGAAGAAAAGAAATCTTCGGTGTCGATCGGGGGCCTGGTCGCTAGACTGACAGCTATGAACACTGTCCCGGAGACGAGGATCCCCCAGACCGGAGGCCAGTGACCCAGGGGTTTTAGCCCCTGGACGTACATGAAGCAGACCGCAAGGCCTCCTGCTATCATGCTTGATACGGCTCCGGCGGCGGTCGCCTTTTTCCAGAAAAATGCTCCCAGGATCGTCGGAAGCTGCATGAGCAGTCCTCCCGAGGCCATGGAGGAGAGGACTGCGATCAGGCCCAGCTGCATACGCGCGAAAAAGAAACAAACCACTGTGATGACAGGTATGAGAAGCCTGCATATCCCCAGTTCGGTCCTCTCGGAGATATCGGGAAGGAATGTCCTGACAACGTCCCTCCCGAACATGGAGCTGAGGGTGAGGATTATCGAGTTCATGGTAGATACTGCGGCGGCCGTTATGCTGAGGGATACCACCAGGGCCAGGGGGGAAGGAACTGAAGACAAAAGCATGGCCATGGCGTTGTCGGCCTTCTCCAGCCCGGGAATTTTGACGGCGGCTGCCAGCCCGAAGACAACGCAGAGGACGGTGTAGACGAAACCGAAGGCTGAAAAACCAAGGATCATCTTCCGCAGGTTTTTTACGCTTGAGGGGATGTAAAGACGCTGGACCACCTGTGGATTGGTCACCGCAAAGAACGCCCACGGAAGGGTCAGCCCAAGGAACATGGGGAAGGTCCACGAGACCTTCAGAAGGTCCTGTCTTGATCCGAGGGCTTCCGGGAGACCCCCTGGGAAGAGCGCCAAGGTGATGAAACCCAGGAGGAGGAGACTGGCGACAAGCATCACCACCGCCTGTAGAGCGTCTGTCAGTGCCACCGATCTCAGACCGGCCCACCAGGAGAAGACGAAGGATACACCGGCCGCAATGAGCATCCCCACCGTGAAGGGGATGGCGCCTCCCGAAAGGACCTCCAGCAGGTATCCTATCCCCATGAGCTGGACCGATGCGTAAGGGACGAGCATGACAAGACAGAGAACGGCCGAGACGGCTCCGGCCATTGGGCTTCCGTAACGTCTTGCAAGGAGCTCTGAGGGGGTGACGAGCCGGAAGATCCTTCCCGCCGCCCAGTACCTGGGCGCAAAGATAACCATAAGGATCACCGTCGCGGCAAGGTAGGTCATCTCGAAACCAAGGCTGCCGATCCCGGAGGAGTAGGTCAACCCCACCAGCCCGACCATCATGAAGGCGCTGTAGGTGGTGGCGCTGTAGGTCATGGCTGAAATGAACCCACCGACCTTGCGGTCGGCCAGGAAGTATTCGATCATCCCCTCACCCAGGTTCTTCCTGGCATGCCACGATAGCAGGGAGCCTGCGGTGAACCACACCACAATCCCGGCAATGATCATGGGAGGGCTCATCGCAGGGTCTCCTCCCCTCCCCGGTCTTTCCACCCGGAGGTGATCCATACTCCGGCAAGGACTACGGCTGCGGTAATAAGGTTCCAGAAAAGGAAGGCCCCGGCAAGGGTGCCCACGTTCCTGAGAAGAGTGAAGGGAACGACAACGTTTACGATCCCGTAGAGTGTTGAGAACAGGACCCAGGTCTTCTCTCTTTGCGTCAAGTTCGATCGCCCCCCGGGAAGAGTGTCATTCCATCTCGAGGAATCCCTTGTCCGCCAGAGCTCTCTCAATAGCGTCCAGGGTCCTTTCGTCGGGGGCTTCCACTGTGTGTACGTGGAAACCCCTTGAAAGCGAGAGAAGTGGGGACTGTCCGGTGCTCTTGAGCACGTTGACGAAACGTGCCACATCCTCCCGGGAGGCGAGGTCCAGGTTGCCCCTTATCTCGCCGTAAACGGGGTGGTCCACGACCACATCGATGACCCTCCCACCGGCTTCGATTATGGTGTTGAGCTCTTCGGCTATCTCCTGGGCGTCATGACGAACAGGGAACACTCTTCTACGGCTCCCCTCCCTCAGGACATAACCCCTTGCGGTGGCCAGAACCCGGTGACCACGGTCCCTCAGGATGGCGATGTCCTGGACCACTGCCTGGCGACTGATGCCGAAAAGGTCAGCCAGACTCGCCCCGCTTACCGGACCCTCACTCCCGGCCAGGATCTCTGACAGTTTCTCCAGCCTTTTCTCCCTATCCATAGGTCAGTTTGTTTCCTCCTAACTTGCTGCTACTTGCAGATATTAGCATATATTTCAGGTTCTTCCAATAACCGTGGCGTTTCGATTATTATTGACCCGTAGAAGAGTACTGCCTGAAAAGAAGTCCAGTGGGGGTGGTCAGGATGGTTTCCCAGGATATGAGCGATATGACGCCACGAGAGGTCCGGCAGGCTATCAGGGAGGGAAAATGGACAGGCCCCACCGCAGGTATGGCCCCGGAGTTTGTCCAGGCGAACCTGGTGATCGTTCCTAGCGACTGGGCCTTTGATCTTCTCCTTTTCTCCCAGAGGAATCCCCGACCCTGCCCCCTCCTGGAGGTTACCGAGCCGGGGGATCCGGAGCCCAGGGAGCTTGCTGCAGGATCTGACATCAGGACCGATCTCCCAAGGTACAGGGTCTACAGGGACGGGGTCCTTGCCGAAGAACCGACAGATATCAGGGATCTTTGGAGGGATGACCTGGTCTCCTTCCTGATAGGCTGCTCCTTTACCTTTGAGGGTGCTCTCATGGATGCTGGGGTTCCGGTGAGGCACGTAGAGATGGGGGTCAATGTTCCCATGTACATAACCTCTGTCCCCTGTCGGCCAGCGGGACGTCTCAAAGGGCAGGTGGTGATGAGCATGAGACCCATTCCTGCAGTGATGATCGCACGGGCCGTTTCGACGACCGCCCTGTTCCCGGCAGTACACGGTGCGCCGCTCCACGTCGGTGAGCCGGGTATGATAGGGATAGAGGACCTTTCAAGGCCCGATTTTGGTGATCCCGTTGAGATAAGGGAAGGCGAGATACCTGTCTTCTGGGGTTGCGGGGTGACCCCCCAGGCGGCCCTTATGGCTTCTAAACCTCCCTTCGCAATAACCCACTCTCCCGGGCACATGTTCCTGACCGACAGGAAAGACCGGGAGTACTCCGTCTTCTAGGGTTTTGGCAGAGACCAGGGATGGTCAGGAGGGGTGCGAGAGGTAGGCGTTCCTGGCTGCTACGCGAAGGTCAGTCAGAGACATGTCCCTGACCCTTTCAAAGACCCTGTCGACCTGTTCACTGTACCTTTCTGCGATATCGGGGTGTTCCTTCAGAAGCCTGATGCCCTCGCTTCCGAGGTCCCTCCTGAAGCCGGACGGTGTCTCTGTTGAGACCAGGTTGTTGTCGTAGAGCATCCTTTCCAGGAAGAGCTGCAGTTCCGGGGAAACGGGTCTCTCCCTCTCCAAACCGAAGACAAAACCGAGGGGGACATCCTCCTTGATTTGGAGGAGGAGGATAGATTTCCGAAGCCTTGCGTAACCCCACAGGTCGGGGTTATCGCCCTTTCTGGCAACGAGACTGAGGATGACTACCCGTCTCTCCAGATCATCCATGAGGGACCCCCTCCAAGGGAAATGGTCTATGTTACTTTACCAGAGTGGAGAGAAAAAGCAAGGGCGGTACCGGCCAGGGACCGCCCTGGTATTTCAAGATCCAGAGACCTCTTTTGTTACCTTGACCCCGCGCTTTTCCATCTCGGCAATAAATCTGGCTACTACCTCGGGTTTGTCGCCGATGGCTTCCGGTGCGTGAACTCCGGGCATGTCAACAAGGCCCTCGGCCATCAGCCGGGCCATTATGACGCAGGTGAATCCCGTGGTCCTGGCCATGGAAGTGTAGCCCGTCTTTTCGTCCCTTTCATCGTACATCCTGTAGCGATGAAGAATGGGTTTGCCTTTCAGATATCCGTTGATATCGACCTGCAGGAAGGTGAACTCCTTTTCCTTCTCACCAAGCTTCATCATCGGGTAGGCGAGAGCGGCAAAGACATCCCTGGGGACCACTTTCTGCCCTTTAACCTTCACCGGTCCGGTGGAGAAGAGGCCGATCTCCCTGAGGAAGGCAAGCCTTTCTGCCGTACCGGGGTAGCGGAGGGTCTTTTCACAGATATTGGAAGCAGGTATGGTCTTCAGAAGGGATCTCAGACCATCGGTAAGGAATCCCTCCATCTCCGGGAGTTCTACCCCCGGGATCTTGAACCTGTAGATCATGTTCTCCGAAAGGGCGGGCATTTCGATTATCTTCCCGCTCCTCTTGAGCCTGACGGGGCGGACATACTCCTCGATGCAGTCGTCGGGAGAGAATACGAACCTGTAGTTGAAGGGTTCCTTCGGTTCAGTGGGCAGTCCTGTGACATAGATCTCCACGCTTTCGACGCTGTCCATCTCACTGACTGAACTTCCGATAAGCATGTTCGAGAATCCGGGACTTACCCCCACATCTTCCATGAGGGTCACTCCTGCCTTTTTGGCCTCCTCGTCCCAGCGGAAATAGTCCTCGCCCATGAAGCTGATGTCCGACATGCTCTTTCCAGCTCGAATGACGGCCCCCATCATGGCGAATCCCATTGAACCCGGGACGGCACCCACAACTATATCGTGGTCTTTCACTGCCCTTGTTATCGATGCCGGGCTGGAAAAGTCGACGTTGTCCAGCGGGGTCATCCTATCCCCCGACCTGGCGACCAGCCGATCGAGGACATTCCTGTTGGCATCTGCGACGGTGACCGCATAATCCTCATCGAAGGCAAGGTCCAGGGCCATTACGGATCCGACCAGGCCGCCGCCGAGCACTATCACTTTTTTCTTCATAGGCAAACCTCCTCTGGGATCGGTGCTGAAGCAAATATGTATGCAATAATTATCTCACCTGGCAACAGGCCGGTCAAATGGTCAAGGGAAAAAGGAAGGGGCAAGGGCGTGAGATGTTGACGGGAGACGGAAAGGGCAGGTGTGCTCACCTGTCTGGTTTTACCAATGTAGAGTTCTCCTCTCTCACTTTTCTGCGTCACCCGTGGCGAGAAGATTCCAGGGCCAGATCCTCACATCGCTCCGCTCCTCAGGATGACAACAACAGATCAAGAACGCGGACAGTTTATGCACTCGATGGTTTCGACCTACGATTCACATATTACGATCAACGCTGCAGTACAACGCTACAAGGAAATTTGACTTCCCGGATATCATTATTTATACTATTGATTGCATACAAAAGGGTTTAGCCCCATTCAATACAAACAGAAGGAGGGATCTGGATGAAGGCTGTTCAGATCGGAGGAGGGCTTGTCGGCCAGCTGATAGTGGCTGACATGATGAAGGATTTCGAGGTGACCGTGGTCGATTTGGACCGGAACACTCTCGAGGAGATCGAGAAAAAGCACCCAGGGGTCAGGACCGCTGTAGCTTCTGCTACCGATGCCTCCCGGCTGGCCCCCATACTGGAGGACGCAGACATAGTCACGGCGGGGGTACCGGGACGTTTCGGCTACGAAATGATGAAGACCGTCATCGGGCTGGGCAAGAACCTGGTGGACATCTCCTTCATGGCCGAGGATTTCGAGGAGCTCGACGGTCTTGCCAGGGAGAAGGGGGTAACGGTGATCCCGGACATGGGAGTTGCCCCGGGTATGTCCAACTTCCTCATGGGCAGAGGTTCGGCGCTCCTCGACGAGGTGGAGGGCGCATATATCTACGTTGGAGGAATTCCCACCAAGGCTGTTCCCCCCTTCAACTACCAGGTAACCTGGTCCCCCAAGGACTGTATCGAGGAGTTCACCAGACCTGTCACTATCGTCAGGGACTTCCGGAAGGAAGTGGTCGAAGCCACTTCCGGGCTTCATCTGCGCGAATTCCCGGGAGTGGGGACCCTGGAGGGGTTCTACACTGATGGTCTGCGAAGCCTTGCGAAGAACATCAAGGCAAGGAACCTGGGGGAGATGACCCTCAGGTGGCCAGGTCACGTTGAGCAGATGAGGCTCCTCCGGTCCATGGGGCTCTTCGAAGAGACACCCAGGAACCTTGGCGGCAGGGAGGTCGTGCCTCTTGATGTGGCTGCGGACCTTCTCTTCCCTATGTGGAAGATGGAGCCCGAAAAGGGCGACAGGGATCTAACCGTCATGGAGATAGACGTTCACGGTTTCAAGGGTGCCGACGAGGTGACCTATTCGTGGTACCTGCTGGACTACTTTGACGAGAAGACCTGGAATACATCGATGAGCCGCTGCACAGGGTGCTCCTGCGCCATCTTCGCCAGGGCGGTGGCAAAGGGGTATGTGAAGCAGAAGGGCGTCTTACCGGCCGAAAAACTTGCCGCTGACGACGATCTTTACAACTATGTCATTGAAGAGCAGCAAAAGAGGAGGATCAAGTACACCGCGTCGGTCAAGAGAGTGATGAACGTAAGATAGCTTTCTTCTTCACTAAGATCCTTTTTCTCCTGCAGGGAGGGGGAGGAGCCTTCTTCCTCCTCCCCTCCTTCCAGAAGGTCCCTCGAGGACAAAAACATCTCCCAAGTCTGATTAAAATATGAAAATCATGTATAATGACCTTGAGCATTCCGGCAGCCCGTATCACTTGTCTTGAGCGGAAGACTGCCGGCCGACCGGGTGGGTATTCACAGGTCGTACAAAGGGATGAAAGGGTTTTATCTGAAGATCCCTTCAAGAAGGAGGTGGGGCCTGGGCGTGATCTCCCGGGTTTCTTTGTGTCACCATGAACTTAGACTCAAATCCTTGGAGAAGGAGGTTCTTTCATGTCGGAGAAACAGCAAGTCAAGCCAAGTCTGGGTCTCTCCATCGGCGTGTTCGTGGCAGCGGCCGTCATTATCAGTTTCGGTGTTCTTAAACTGGGCGTAGATGCCCATATCCCCATCGTTTTTTCCGCTGTCCTTGTTTGTATTGTGGGCCTTACAGTCCTCAAGATGCCGTGGTCCCAGATAGAGGAAGGCGGCCTCAACGCAATAGCAGTTGCCCTTCAGGCGGTCGTCATACTTATGATAATTGGAATGGTCATTGGCATCTGGATCCAGAGCGGAGTCGTACCCAGCCTTATCTACTACGGACTTTCCATCCTGTCGCCTTCGATCTTCCTGCTGGCCACTCTTCTGATCACGTCCATAGTCTCTATCTCGACCGGCTCTTCATGGACCACTGCCGGGACCGTAGGTATAGCCCTCATGGGCATAGCTCACGGTCTTGGGATCCCCGCCCCGCTTACGGCGGGCATAGTGGTCTCCGGAGCCTATTTCGGCGACAAGATGTCGCCTCTTTCGGATACGACAAACCTTGCGCCGGCCGTTGCAGGGGCAAACCTTTTTGACCATATCCGGGCAATGGTCTGGTCCACTGGGCCGACCTATCTTATCGTAGCGGCGATCTGCGTTTTCCTGGGCATGAGATATGCGGGCGGGGCGCTTGACGCAGAGAAGATCTCCGCCATGCAGCAGATGATGAAGGCCGAGTTCAACATCGGGCTTCTGGGGTTCCTTCCCCCCCTTCTTGTAATCGGGCTTGCGGTGAGGAAGGCCCCGGCCATCCCCGGTCTTTTCGCCGGTGTTCTGGTGGCGGCGATCATGTCCGCTGTCCAGGGTAACGGCATCGGCGACATCATCGATGTGATCCACTACGGCTATGGTGCCTCCGTCTCCGGCGAGTTCGCTGGTGCCGAGGGCGAGGCTCTGCTCAACATGCTCAGCCAGTTCAACCTTGACATCGCTCCGGAAATGGCGACAGAGGTCGGGGGCATGCTCAGTGAGCTGGTCTCAAGGGGCGGCCTCGATTCGATGATGTGGACCATCTCGCTGATCTTCTGCGCCCTCTTCTTTGGTGGTGTCATGGAGGCCTGCGGTTTCCTGGAGACCATAGTCGGTTCCATCACCAGACAGGTCAAGACCGTCGGCGGAATGATGGGTTCCGTCATCGGTACCTGCTTCCTGGCCAACCTCTTCCTCGGGGACCAGTATCTTGCTCTGGTCATCCCCGGCAGGATGTTCAAGACTGCCTTCGAGGAGAAGGGCCTTGCGCCCAGAATGCTCTCCCGTGCTACAGAGGATGCGGGAACTCTCACTTCGGCGCTGATACCATGGAACACCTGCGGAGCTTTCCAGAGCAGTGTCCTGGGGGTCGCAACGCTGGCCTACGCCCCCTATGCCTTCCTTAACTACCTCAACCCGATCGTCTCCATTATCATGTCCTACATGAAGATAGGCATCTACTGGAGAAAAGAGGACGGAACTGACATTGTGGCAAAGGAGAAGCCGTAGGGAAAGTTTTCTTTTTGAAATAGCGGCTGTTTTTCCGGCGGCGGGGGAACCCGCCGCCGGCCCTTTTGTGCCCTGACCCCCTTCATGGTTTGACACCCCGGAATCCGAAGGTGTAGGATAAATATCAAAATGCATACAAGTCAATACATTATTTCCTTACAGGAGGGGAGAATATGCGTATGCGGGACAGGAAAGAGATACCTCTCTGGAAGGGTGTCTCGGAACAGGAGTGGAACGACTGGAAGTGGCAGGTTGCCAACCGCATAACGACAGTGGAAAAGCTTCGGCAGGTCATCGACATCACCGATGATGAGGCAGCCAGTATCGGAAGGAGCCTTGGCAAGCTCAGGATGGCAATTACGCCTTACTACGCATCTTTGATGGATCCCGATGACCCGAAATGCCCAGTGAGGATACAGGCGGTTCCGACTGAGCACGAGACGAAGCTGGCCAAGGCGGATCTTCACGACCCTCTTCATGAGGACGTGGACTCGCCGACACCGGGGCTGACCCACCGTTATCCGGACCGGGGACTTCTTCTGATAACTGATCAGTGTAGCATGTATTGCCGTCACTGCACCAGGAGACGTCACGCCGGGGAGACGGACAGGGCTTACGGTGAAGAGCAGATCAAAAAGTGCATCGAATACGTCAGGAAGACCCCTACGTTCAGGGACGTTCTTCTTTCAGGCGGGGACCCACTGACGGTGGATGACGACAGGCTGGAGTGGGTCATTTCGGAACTGAGGAAGATACCCCACGTGGACTTCGTGAGGCTCGGGACGAGGATGCCCGTTGTCTGCCCCCAGAGAATTACCGACAAGCTCTGCACCATGCTCCGGAAGTATCACCCCATATGGCTCAATACCCAGTTCAACCATCCCAAGGAAGTGACCAGTGAGACCGCTGAGGCATGTGCCAAGCTAGCGGACGCCGGTATCCCCCTGGGTAACCAGACGGTTCTTCTGAAAGGGATCAATGACTGCCCCTACATCATCAGGGAGCTGAACCAGAGGCTTCTGAAGATCCGGGTCAACCCGTATTACATATACCAGTGTGACCTTTCCGAGGGAATAGAGCACTTCCGGACGAGCGTGGGTAAGGGTATCCAGATCATAGAGTACCTGCGGGGTCACACAACGGGGATGGCCCAGCCGCTGTTCATTGTTGATGCCCCCGGAGGAGGCGGTAAAATACCAGTGGGGCCGAACTACGTTGTAAGCCAGTCCGACAGGAAGGTTATCCTAAGGAACTACGAAGGCGTTCTGACGACTTATACGGAGCCAGACGACAACCAGAGCCACCCCGAAGAGCTCTACCACTGGGAGGAGTACACTGCCCGGCAGAGGCAGCTCTCGAGGGAGGGCCTTATCAAGCTTTTCGAAGGGGAACTTCTCTCTCTCGAACCTGCCCATCTCGACCGCCGGGAGAGGAACAAATAATCGGAAACAAAGAAAGGCCTATTGCAGGAGGTGCGTTCCTTGGAGGAGCTGCTGGTATCCCGTTCCGTCACACCCTTCCCCAAGTGGATGAAGTGGATGGTCCTTCTTGTGGGGATCCTTCTCATAGGGGACGGAATGCGGAGCTTCATGTTCCACAAGATACTCGTAGGAGCTGTTCTGGCCTATATTTCAGGGTATGACAAGAGGATCGTGCTTTCTCCGGGAGGGATAGTCCGGCAGACAAGGACCTGGATCACTACCCACTCGACCACCCTTCCCTGGGACGAGGTGCAGTACGTCAACTTTGCCTACAGGGGTTCGAAGATGATGTGTTTCTTTGAAAAGGACGTTACAGGCCTCAAGGTGCTCTTTGACAGGAACGATGAGCCTGAGGTCAGGAGGATCCTGGAACTTTACATTCCCGATGTGGAGACTGGAGTGGTGGGGGGGAGTTAGACAGTTAGGCGAAAAGATGATGTTGTTACTCCTTCAAAAAGGTGTATTCTTCACGAAGAAGAGGCATCAAACGTTTTCCCATCATAAGTGACCTTGAGAGGGGGAGTGGAAGGGCTCTCCGGGAAGGGCCCTGTTTTGGGGAGTGTCAGGTTGCTGAGGAAGATTTCGCTTTTTGAAGGAGGTTCTGGTCTATGGTTGAGAGAACGCAGGTCAAACCGGGTCTTGGTCTTTCTTTGGCAGTGTTCGCTGCAGCAGCCGTAATGATAAGTTATGGTGTTCTGAAACTTGGCGTCGACGCGCATGTTCCCATAGTATTCTCAGCTGTACTGGTCTGCATCGTGGGGCTCACGGTACTGAAAATGCCTTGGTCCCAGATAGAGGAGGGTGCTCTCAACGCCATAGCTGTAGCCCTCCAGGCAGTTGTGATCCTTATGATCATAGGCATGGTGATCGGGATATGGCTCCAGAGCGGTGTGGTCCCCAGCCTGATCTACTACGGTCTGTCCATTCTTTCGCCTTCAATCTTTTTGCTTGCCACTCTCCTGATAACGTCGATCGTCTCCCTGTCAACCGGGTCTTCATGGACGACCGCCGGCACCGTGGGCATTGCGCTTATGGGCATAGCTCACGGCCTGGGGATCCCGGCCCCGCTGACGGCCGGGGTGGTTATTTCGGGGGCCTACTTCGGCGACAAGATGTCCCCTCTTTCGGATACCACCAACCTTGCACCGGCGGTAGCAGGTTCCAACCTTTTCGATCACATCAGGGCCATGGTATGGTCCACGGGACCTACCTACCTGATCGTCGCAGTTATCTGCATAGTGATCGGAATGAAGTATGCAGGCGGCACCCTTGATGCCGAGAAGATCTCCGCAATGCAGCAGATGATGAAGGCCGAGTTCAACATCGGGCTTCTGGGGTTCCTCCCCCCCCTCCTTGTCATAGGGCTCGCGGTGATGAAGGCCCCTGCCATCCCGGGACTATTCGCCGGGGTTCTGGTAGCCGCCGTCATGTCTGCAGTACAGGGCAACGGTCTGGGGGACATCATCAATGCGATCCACTACGGCTACGAGGCCACCTTTGCCTCTGAGGTGGCCGGAGCAGAGGGTGAAGCCCTGCTGAACATGCTCAGCCAGGCCGATCTGAGTATTGCCCCCGAGATGGCCACCGAGGTCGGGGGACTTCTCACAGACCTTCTAACCCGCGGTGGTCTCGACTCCATGATGTGGTCCATCTCACTGGTCTTCTGCGCTCTTTTCTTTGGAGGAGCCATGGAAGCCTGCGGATTCCTGGAGACCATAGTTGGCTCTATCACCAGGCAGGTGAAGACCGTCGGTGGGATGATGGGGGCTGTAATAGGGTCGTGCTTCGTGGCCAACCTCTTCCTGGGAGACCAGTACCTCTCCCTGGTCATCCCCGGAAGGATGTTCAAGTCCTCATTCGAGGAGAAGGGTCTTGCGCCGAGAATGCTATCCCGTGCCCTTGAGGATTCGGGTACCCTGACCTCGGCGCTTATTCCCTGGAACACATGCGGGGCCTTCCAGAGCAGCGTCCTGGGTGTCGCTACTCTTGCCTACGCCCCATATGCGTTCCTGAACTATCTGAACCCCATCGTATCACTGGTGATGTCCTACCTGAAGATAGGCATCTACTGGAGGCAGGAAGACGGTACCGACGTAGTTGCCAAGAAAAAGCCGTAGTTTGCATCGATCAGCAAGGTCTGCATTATCTGACCAGATCCAGGCGAAGGGGAAAACCTCATCAGCTTTCCCCCTTCGCCTTTTTCCTTTCAGTCCCCGAGCTTCTCCTCCACAGATCTGACCTTGCTCTTCATGGAGATATCCTTGTCCCGTCTTTCGTCTATCCTCAGGGTGGTGCCCACACGGAGAGCCCCCTGGTCGAAGGGGATCTCGTGGGCCGCTCTTACCGCCCGCAGTACCACGTCAAGGTCACCTTCCAGAATGGTCCCCATCGGTGTCAGCATAGTTTCGAGCCCGTACTGCCTGAGGGTCTTCTCGACCTCGGCGACATAGCCGCTAAGGCTTGTGGAGCCTGTTCCATGTGGAACGATGACCACTTCGGCAACCACCTTTCCCATTGCGGATCCCTCCTCTTACGTGGCCGTTTTCCCGGCCTGAACTCTTCAAGTATAATCAATCCAGTCAGGAAGCTGCAGCAAAACATCTCAACGAGGGGGACCCGGTAATGGAGTGGGAGTTCGCCCAGAGAAACCTTGGAAAACTTGTCATGCCCATACTGGTCATCCTGGGGTGGTACATTGCCGACAGGATCGTGGTCGATCTGACGCGAAAGCTCTTCGAGAAGGGGATATCCAGGGTCGAGAACGGCCAGACCGGGCACCTTGAGGGCCATGAAAGGGCGTCCAGGATCAAACGGCTTGAGACACTAAAGGGTCTGGTGACGGATCTTTTGCGTTGGGGGCTCGGTGCCGTTGCTTTCCTGACCCTTCTCAGCACTATCAATGTGAATATAATGCCCATTCTTACCGGACTCGGTATTGCCGGACTTGCCATATCCCTGGCAGCCCAGAACATTATCAGGGACTTCCTGAACGGTATATTCGTGGTAGTGGAGGACCACTACGCCGTCGGCGATGTGGTGAAGATAGGAGAATATTTCGGTGTTGTGGAGTATTTCTCTCTCAGGACCACCCACCTCTCCGACCTTGACGGGAACTATATAATAATTCCCAACAGCAGGATCACAGAGCTTGTGAACGCGACCAAGTACTGGTCCCAGGCACAGGTCGTGGTAGGTGTCTCATACGACACGGATATCCGGAAGGCTCTGGGCGTCATGGAGATAGTGGGAAGGGACATCAGGCAAGACTTCCCCGACAAGGTGAGGGATGACCCCCAGGTCCAGGGTATCCTCTCCTTCGACGCAAGCTCCATATCCCTGAGGGCTCTCATCCGGACCTTCCCCGGGGAACACTGGTTCATCGGAAGAGAGTATCGCCTTCGCCTCAAGGATGCCTTTGACGCCGAGGGAATAACGATCCCGTTCCCCCAGATGGATGTCTGGATCCGTTCCCCCGAGGGCTTCAGGATAACAGGTCAGAAGACGAGCGCGTAGGGGACAGGCCTGACGATACCTCCGGGCGGCGAGGTCACGATCTTTCCCATCCACCAGATAGACGACGAACCCCCTCCGTCCAGGTTAAGGGCGTCCACCAGGCCGAGCCTCTCAGCCACTGCCGCAGTCTCGACAATGGTCGCCCCGTTGCTGTGCCAGGGATCCCTCCCGTCGATGACCACGAACCAGACCTTCTCTCCGTCGCTCCCTACGAAGGACCTCGGATGGGGGACAGAAAGGGTCCTGGGGCTAAACCCCTCGGGGTCGAAGACACGGGTCCCTTTTTTTATCAGCATCGGCCCCGCCTGAAGAACATGATCGAGCCCCCTGAAACCCTGGTCTACCCATTGGGTCCTCAAAGACACAGGGGCCCCCGGGGGCGTGTTCCTTAGTTGTTCGCCGGCGACTCCACGGGCAATTACGAGGAAGCCCTCTCTGGTCACGAAGTGGTTCGATGTCGAAGAGTGTCTTACCCCGGAGACGACCCCTTCTTTTACGGTCACCTCCCAGCCGTCGACAGGGGCTGCCGTGACATAGCTCCATACATCGGGTGTAAAAATACCGATCCCATTCAGGGGCGGGGTGCTGTTCATGGTACTTACATCAAGCTCCTTCTCCCCTATGGAGATGAAAGTCCTGAAGTCCCCTCTCCCGAAGTGGACCCTAGAGCCGTCGCGATCCCACCCCATGGCCGATCTTGCTCCGTGGGGCCCGCTGAGGGGCCTGGAGTCTATCACCAGGGAACCTACTATCCTGGTCCCGCTGAAGAACCCGCCGTTGATCGCTCCTTCGGCGCCAGAGTTAACGGCGATCAGGTCCAGGGGGAGCCTCTTCCCTGATATGGATGCTGCAGTGACTATCCTTGGAGGGGAGACGGAGGGATCGAATCCCAGGGCTGCGAAGAAGAGAGCCCCTCCCGGATCGGTGCTGAAGGGCACAACGGTCATCTCGGGAGAGGGGATCTTCATCATGGTCTCCCAGGCCTTCACGTAGTGCTGAAAGGGCCCGACCTTTGCGACCCAGGACCACTCGAGGGCTTGCACCACCGCTTCCAGCCCCATGCCCCGGAGGATCGCCGCCGCCCGGCTGGCCTCTTCCGGTGTCCCGAACTCAACGGACTGGATCCCCCATTCAGAGGGCGGTCTTCCAGCATGTTCCCGGTGAAGGACTAGAACAGAGTTCTCTCCGACGAACTCTTTCTCCCAGGAAAGGCCGCTGGCGCACTCTCCGAGCCAGGAGCGCAGTGAAGAAAGGTCCTGGGCTGAGATCTGGCCCCAGGGTTGCTGGAGGAACTGCTCAGGAGGGGAGGGCTGTATCTGGGTGGCCAGGGTCATGTAGGGTGCAATGTAAACAGGGAGATCGGGCCATCTTCCAGGTGTGAGGGAGTTCACAATAGAAGCTTCGTGACGAAGGCCCATAGCCTGGAGGGAGAACATTACGGCCTCTGCCTTGCTGGCCTCTATATCGGGGTAGAAGTGCTCCGAGGGGTTCAGTATCCCCAGGGCCGCCGCAGTCTCAACGGAGTGGCGGAAGGGGTGGTCGGGTCCTGTGTCTGCAAAATGGGTCTCTCCAGGCCACTCGGGGAGCCCCAGGGAGGAGACTATGACGTTAATCAACTCTCCCCTGGTCGCTGCCACTGATGGCCAGGCCCCCACAGCCACGAGAAAGGCAGATAGCAAGGCGACCGTTGTCTGTACTGTCAAAGGTCTTCCTTTCATCCCGGTCATCCCTCCCCGTCACTCGAGGGAGTTCTCGGATTGAAAAACCTCCCCCTTGGAGCCTATTGTAATCTACAAAATGAGATGTATAATCCGCAAAAGATAGCCGATCATCAAGAGCACGACCGTTGGCATTGCTCCAGGAACGGCGCCAGAAAGCCCCTTGAAGGCCCCCGGGTGCCGGTTCTTAGGAAGGACCCTCGGCAGAGTTGGAAGAAATAACTAGACAGTTGCCGGGGTTAACCCCAAGAAGCCGCGAGAGCGGGAAAGGGAGCAAAGGCAGGACGTCGGGCTCGAAACAGCGGAGGTGAAGTCTGTCGAAGGACTGGATGAAGGGGCATATCACCAGTCACGACACCGGCCGAAAGGGCGGTGTATCAATCAACGCAGGGGGCGAAAATAGTGAAGAAGGAAGATCCTGGATCATCCTTCAATTGCGCAGGTCCGGTCCGGCGGATCGGCATCACCTTCAACCTGAAGAAGAAAGAACTTCTTCAGGGCGAACCCGACGACCGTTACGAGGAATATGACTGCCTGGAGACGGTCGAAACCCTTGAGAGGGAGATCACCCGGCTCGGTTTCGAGACGGGGCATTACGAACAGGACGAGACCTTTCTTGAGAAGATCTCCCGGAATCCTCCCGACTTTGTTTTCAACATAGCCGAAGGGCGCGGAACTACAAGAGGGAGGGAATCACAGGTACCCTGCATTCTGGAGAGCCTTGGCATTCCTTTCTCCGGTTCCGATTCCACCGCCATTGCCATCACTCTTGACAAGTGGCTGACCCATCATGTGCTTGCTGGAGGAGGAGCGAAAGTCCCCGATCTGTACATGTTCTCCACAGAGAGCGATCTGGGGCGGTCCATCTCCATTTTTGAAAAGCACTCCAAATACATAGTCAAGCCCAGGTGGGAAGGATCTTCCAAGGGGGTTTTCCCCGATTCAGTGGTGGATAACCCTGTCGACATGGCAAAGAGGGTTCGCAGGGTATGGAAAAATTACCGGCAACCAGCCCTGGTAGAGGAATTCCTCCCCGGTACGGAGATCACCGTGGGAGTAATGGGCAACAGAAACCCGGCCGTCATTGGGATGATGGCCATTGATCCGAAGGCGGAGAAGGGGAATACCGTCTACTCCCTGGACCACAAGAGGAACTGGGAGGAGAAGGTCCGCTACCTCGGCCCCGAGACCATCGACCCGGCTCTGAGGGAACTGGTCGGCGTGGAGGCGCTCAATGTGTTCCGCATACTTGAACTGAAGGATATCGCCAGGGTGGATTTCCGTCAGGACATCTCCGGGGCACCCAAGGTGATAGACATCAACCCGCTACCTGGCATCTCCGAGGCTTACAGCGATCTGCCTATCCTTTACAGGATGAGCGGCGGTTCATTCCCCTCCCTTATCAAGGGGATCCTGAGAGAAGCATTCCAGAGACAGGGGCTCAGGTGGCCCAGGCCCTCGATGAAGACGAGGCACTGTAATGCGGCGCGATAGGGTGATCGCCGTCGTGGCCGGGATCGAGGAGACCGACAGGGAAGACGTACTGGACGTTCTCCGCTGCAGACAGAGCGTCATCGAGGGGCTCGTCTCCAGAGGTTTTCGGGCATTCCCGGTGGACATCGCCAGAGAAGACCTTGCCGTGAAGGGAAGGGTTGCCAGAAAGTTGAGAGAAAACTCCCCCGACTGCATCTTCAACCTCTTCGAGGGGTTCGGCGAGGCCTCCTACCTGGAGATCAGGTTTGCCCGGATACTAGAATCCCTGGGTATACCCTTTACGGGAAACCCCTCCAGGACTCTTGCCATCTGCCTTGACAAGGATCTTGCCAGAAAAACCCTCCAGGCGGCAGGGTTGCCGGTTGCGCCCGGAAGGTGCGTCTACCCGGGCTATGACCCGGATATTGCGAAAGGCCTTGACTACCCTCTCTTCGTCAAACCCAGGATGGAGGACAGCAGCGTAGGTATTGACCGAAGATCCCTGGTGACATCAGAAAAGGACCTTTTCGGTCTCCTCGACGAAAGACTTGCCCTCTACCCCGACGGCCTGATATTGGAAGAGTTCCTCGAAGGCAGGGAGTTCAACGCCGGGTTCATGGGATCCTTCCCTTATGATCTGATGGCCGTCTCGTCCATCCGGTTTGGCATCGGAGGGGAAGGCAAGGCCTTCCTGGGCTACGATTCCAAATGGGACCCCGAGAGCGAAGAGTACCGGAACTCCGTCTCGATCCCTGAAGATGGTATCCCCTCCGGGGTCAGGAGGGAGATCATAGGGATATCCCGGGAGGCCGGCAGGGTTATGGGTTGTCGTGGCTACTTCAGGGTGGATCTCAGGGAGAGAAAGGGCAGGCTTTTCATTCTGGAGGTGAACCCGAACCCTGACATCAACACCGACAGTGGGTTCGCCAGGCAGAGCGCCAGAAGGGGGTTCGCCTTTGCAGGAATGGTCGCGAGACTGGTAGACACGGCAATGAACTGGAGGAGACTCAATGAAAGAAGGGTCCCGCAGAAAGATCAGGAGCGCGTTGCATCTGGCGGAAAGGACGGGTGCCTTCTCGGAGCCTGAACTTACAGTACTGGGTGAGGTGCTGAGGGACTGCCTGCTGAAACACGAAGAGGGCTACCGCTTCGAGGAGATCGAGGAAGATGGGGAGATGGCCGGTTTCCTGATCTGGGGCAGGACACCCATGACGAAGAGAGGTTACGATATATACTGGATAGCCGTCGACCCGGCCCTCCAGGGGAAGGGATTCGGCAAGTTGCTGATGGCCAGGGTGGAAGAGGCTGCCTGCGGTGAGGCCGGCGGCTGTATCCTCCGCCTTGAGACCTCCGGCAGGGAGGAGTACGGGCGACAGAGGACATTCTACGGGTCCTGCGGCTTCATGGAGGCAGGGAGGATACGCGATTTCTATCGCGAAGGCGACGACCTGGTGACATATGTGAAGTTCGTAACCCGTGACTTGAAGGATCAACTGCGTAAACGGTCAACGGTGAACGGGAAGGCAAAACCAGTTCAAGGTTATCAAGTTCAAAGTTCAAAGGGGAAAATGTGACGCGTCAGGAGTTACAAATGTTGACACTTGGGCTGTCGATTCGTATAATGAGCGCCGTCACTTCAAGGGGGTTTAGCTCAGCGGGAGAGCACTTGCATGGCATGCAAGGGGTCGGGGGTTCGAATCCCCCAACCTCCACCAGATGAACTCAGGACCGCGGCCTGAAGAGGCCGCGGTTTTTGTAATGCCGGGGGCCTGAACTCCTGTTGATGCTGTGGATCCTTGAAGAATTGAGTACCGCCAGTACGGTAACTCCCACATCAGCGAAAACGGCCTCCCAGAGCGATGCCACCCCGAAGGCCCCCAGCAGGAGCACTCCCGCCTTGACACCAAGGGCAAGGGCAATATTCTGCCAGATCACCCTTTTTGTTTTCCGTGCGATCATCAAAAGATCGGGAATTCCGGTTACCTTGTCGTTCATTATCACCACATCGGCATTGTCGACAGTGACATCGGAGGCAACCCTGCCCATTGAAATACCCACGTCGGCCCTGGCTATTACCGGGGCATCATTCATGCCGTCCCCGACAAATACCGTGACCCCTTTACCCATGCCGGATCCCTGTTCTTCCTCCAGCAGCCCGACCTTCTCCTCCGGGAGGAGTCCTCCGAAGGAGCCGTCAAGCTCAAGGTTTTCAGCGACCTCTGACGTTGACGATTCCAGGTCCCCGGAGAGCAGAAAGATTTTTTCGATACCCAGATCCCTGAGCCTTCTTATGGCATCGAAAGCCTCAGGTTTTACAGTATCTGCCACCACAAGATAACCTGCGTACTTTTCCCCTTCTGCTACATGAATGACAGTCCCTGTCTTCTTCGGGTCCAGTGCTTCGATCCCGTTCTCAAGCATGAACCTTCTGTTGCCCGCCAGAACCCTGCCCTCCCTCGTCCGGGTCTCGATGCCCAGTCCAGGGCTTTCCAAGGCTGAAAGGGGAGGTTCAGGCAAGGGCCGTTCCCCCCATCCAGACCTTACCGCGGCTGCGAGGGGGTGGTTTGAATCCGTTTCAGCGGTTACAGCAAGCCTTAGCAGTGACTCCGGGGACCTGCCCGAAGACGGAAATACTCCTGCCAGCTGGAATTCGCCGTTGGTGAGCGTCCCTGTCTTGTCTAAAAATATTGTCTTTACCCGCCAGAGCCTTTCAAGGATATCCCCGCCCTTTATCAGGATCCCCCTGCTGGAGGCCGACCCGATCCCGGCAAATATCCCAAGGGGGATGGAGATGAGAAGGGCACAGGGGCAAGAAACCACCAGAAAAACAAGGGCCCTGTAGAGCCAGGTCTCAAAGGACCCCCATCCCGCAAGGGGGGGTATCACTGCCAGAAGTGACGCAGCGATCACAATGGCGGGTGTGTAGTATTTCGCAATGGAAGTTACGAATCTCTCGGTATTCGTCTTCCGGGATCCCGCGTTGCCTATTGCTTTCAGGATCCTCGATGCCGCCGAGGCCTCCAGGGGCCTTGAAGTCTCTGCCCGAAGGGTTCCTCCCTGGTTCAGGGAACCCGCGAGCAAGGTGTCCCCGGGAGCGACGTCCCGGGGCATGGATTCTCCCGTTATGGAGGATGTGTCAAGGCTGGAAAACCCTTCAGTCACGATGCAGTCAACGGGGACCCTTTCTCCCGGCCTGACAAGGATCCTGTCCCCGGTGGAGACAGACCGGGAGGGAACCTGGCTGATATCTCCCTCTTCTGTTACCAGGTTGGCCTTGTCTGGGATTATTTCGACCAGCGAGGAGATCGAGCCCCTCGCTTTCTCGACAGCGCTTTCCTCCAGGATCTCACCTGTCCTGAAGAACAGCATTACGGCTACCGCCTCAGGAAATTCGCCTATTGATATAGCGCCTATAGTGGCCGCGGACATCAGGAGATACTCGTTGAAGATCCTTCCCCGGAATATGTTCTTCAGGGCCCTTCCGAGCACGCTCCAGCCCGGTACGAGGTAGGCGGCAATGAACAGGGCTGTGCTGATACCTTTCTCCAGGGGAAGTGACGCTGCCAGAGCCCAGAATATCAATCCCGGCAATACCCGGACCGAAAACATTCTCAGGGCCCTCCGTCGGAGAGGATCCAGGAAGGAATTATCAGAAAGATCAACAGGCAAGACCTTGACCCCGGGTTCTATCCCTTCAATCAGATTTTGAAGCGTCGAGATCATCTCTTCTTCAGAAGGGGTCTGTTTGAGCTTTAACGTAAGCCGGGACGTTACAGTGTCTACGGTCGCCTCCTGAACCCAGTAGAGTCTTGATGAGAGCTTTTCTATGGCAGCCGCGCAGGTTACGCAGTTCAATCCCTCAAGGAAGAAGGATCTGTCTGTTTTTCCCGGCTCCGGCATCTCCCGGCTCACCCTGCTGCCCCCCTTGTCCCGCCGTGGCGGAGATGTTCGAAACCCTCTTCCACGATGTTCTCCACGTGTTCGTCGTCCAGGGAATAAAAAATGCTCTTCCCTGCTTTCCTTGCCTTGACAAGGCGCGCATGCCTGAGGACTCTCAGCTGGTGCGAGATGGCGGATTGTGTCATACCCAGAAGGAATGCTATATCCAGGACACACATTTCGGAAAAGGAGAGAGCAAGAAGAATGCGAACCCTGGTCATATCTCCCAGGATCTTGAAAAAATCGGCCAGGGATGAACAGAAATCGTTCCCGGGCATTTGTCCCTTGACCGACTCCACGGTTTCACAATGCAGGGGTTCAGGAATACCAGGGACCTCTTCCCGGTTCTGGATCACAGACTCTCACACTCCTTTAAACATGAACATATGAACAATCATTCATATAACGTATTTCCTCTCTCATGTCAACAGCTTCGTTCTTTTTGACGAAACGGTGAAGGGGCTATAAAATCGCAAAAAATACGGGGTCACGGTACTCTTCAGTTCCCGGGCCAGACAAAGGGAAGAGGTGTGGTGTTCCATGTTCAAGGTCCTGTTCCTTTGCACGCACAATTCCTGCCGGAGCCAGATGGCGGAAGGATGGGCCAGGCATTTAAAGAGCGGGCTGATCGAGGCATGGTCGGCGGGAACAGAACCAGGGGTAGTCAACACGCTGGCTGTCAAGGTCATGGCGGAAGCAGGGGTCGACATTTCATCACACAAGAGCAAGCATCTTCAGGATCTTCTCGAAATCCCCTTTGATGTTGTGATAACCCTGTGCGGGGACGCAAGGGACACCTGTCCATTTTTCCCTGGACAAACGAAACGGATGATGCATCACGGTTTTGAGGATCCTTCAAGGGCCGAGGGGAGAGAGGAAGAAGTGCTATCCCTTTTCCGGCGCATCAGGGACGAGATAAGGGATTTCGTCGAGGGCATGCCTGACAACCTTGACTGATATATTTGGAAAGGTCTTTCCTTTCCGGGGCGTTTTTTTGCCCGATATCCTGCCGGGAGTATAATATTGCTTCACGAGAGTCAAAGAAGATAGCCCTTCGGGGGAAAGGGGATGTTCTGCAGTGGACATCATGAAAGCCGGCATGAAGGACATTGATCCCGAGATCGATTCGCTCATGCATTCTGAACTCCAGAGGCAGAGAGTCCAGCTTGAACTTATCGCCTCCGAGAATTTCGTTCCCTATTACGTTCTCCAGGCCCAGGGATCGGTGCTGACCAACAAGTATGCGGAAGGTTATCCCCATAAAAAGTACTACGGAGGGTGCGAGTTTGTCGAATCCGCCGAGGAACTGGCGGCAAAGAGGGCCTGTGAACTTTTCGGGGCAGAACACGCCAATGTCCAGCCTCACTCGGGTACACAGGCGAACATGGCGGTCTACTTTTCAGTTCTGGAGCCGGGGGACTCTATCCTTGCAATGGACCTGGCCCAGGGGGGGCACCTCTCCCACGGGCATCCATTGAACTTCTCGGGCAGGCTTTTCAGGATCATCCCCTACGGAGTGGACAGGGTCACGGAGACCATTGACTACGAGGAAGTGGCAAGGCTGGCTCGCGATAAAAGGCCAAAACTGATCGTAGCCGGGGCCAGCGCCTATCCGAGGCTTATCGATTTCAGCCGTTTCGCCGAGATAGCAGAGGACGTGGGCGCATACCTCATGTCAGATATGGCCCATATTGCTGGGCTCGTCGCCGGCGGCGTCCACCCCAGCCCTGTGCCTCACTCGGATTTTGTGACGACCACGACCCATAAGACCCTGAGAGGACCCCGAGGCGCTCTTGTCCTTTGCCGTGGCAAGAACGCCGCAGACCTTGACCGGAACGTCTTCCCGGGCATGCAGGGAGGCCCTTTCATGCAGGTCATCGCGGGCAAGGCGACATGCTTCCTGATGGCGATGAGGCCGGAGTTCAAGGAGTATGCAAGGCAGATCGTGGATAATGCCAGTACGCTGGCCGGAGAGCTGGCCTCGAGAGGGTACCGGCTCGTGGCAGGCGGGACCGACAATCATATGCTGCTTGTGGACCTGCGCAACAAGGGCCTCACAGGCAAGGAGGCCACGGAGATACTGGGCCAGGTGGGGATCACCGTAAACAAGAACATGATACCCTTTGACCCCGAGAAACCGATGGTGACCAGCGGCATAAGGCTCGGGACCCCGGCGCTCACCACCAGGGGGATGAAGGAGAAGGAGATGTCCCTGGTGGCCGATGCCATAGATGCGGCCCTGACATACAGGGGGGAGAGGTCAGCAATGGACCGGGTGGCCTCGACCGTAAAGGATCTTGCCGGATCTTTCCCGCTCTACCCGGATATAGAAAGGGGTTATTTTTCCAGATAACAGGTCATTGAAGGATATCATTCCAGGGAGGGGAAGCCATGGACCCGAGAGGGATACACTATATTGTCGAGGCTTCAGGCTGTAGCGACGTCATTGGTGAGGTCGACAGGATGCAGGAAATACTGGTCGAGGCAGCCCGGAAGGCCAACACCCATGTTTGGGCCGTCTCGTTCCACCGGTTCCCCCCTAACGGGGTCAGCGGGGTCGTGGTGATCAGCGAGTCACATCTCTCGGTCCACACGTGGCCCGAAGCCAGATATCTTGCCCTGGACATTTACACCTGCGGAGCGGAGAGCATCCCGGAACAGGCTGTCAGTCATGTTCTCGAGAAGGTCCAGGCAGGGCACACCCATATCAGCGAGCTCACCCGGGGTCTGGACGATGACGGCGACCGGGTCTACTATCACTCCCTGATAACATGGGAGGAGGAACTCCGCAAGGGGAAGCCCAAGAGCTGACCATGGCCCCGGAGGAGGGAGTTTTGGTTCGAACGGCCATAAGTCTCAGGGATGTCAGGAAAAGCTACGGCGATACGGAGGTCGTTAAAGGGGTAGACCTTGATATTGCCGGTGGTGAAATAATGGTCCTGATAGGTCCCTCCGGCTGCGGGAAGACGACCATACTCCGCATGATAAACAGGCTGGTGGAACCCTCGGGGGGCACCATACTCTGTGAGGGTCAGGACACGTCCAGAATGGACCCTGTTGCCCTGAGAAGGCGGATAGGATACGTGATCCAGGGGATCGGGCTATTCCCTCATATGAGGGTCCTCGAGAACGTATCGGTGGTACCCAGGCTCAAGGGTATTGGTCCCGATGAGGCCCGTTCGATCTCCGGGAGGGCCCTGGAGATGGTTGGTCTACCGCCGTCCGAGTACGGTGAGAAGTGGCCAAGACAGCTATCGGGAGGGCAGCAACAGAGAGTAGGGGTGGCTCGGGCCCTGGCAGGAGATCCGGAGATCATCCTTATGGACGAGCCCTTTGGCGCCCTTGATCCTATCTCGAGGATCGGCCTTCAGGACGAGCTGCTGGACCTGCAGTTTAAGTTGAAAAAGACAGTTGTCTTCGTCACCCATGATATCAGCGAGGCCATGAAGATGGGTAACCGTATCGCCATAATGAGGTCAGGAGAACTTGTCCAGGTGGGGGAACCTCTCGCTCTTCTGTCATCACCGGACGACGACTTCGTATCAGGGTTTGTAGGCGCTGGTAATCCTATGGCCATGTTCAGCTTCATGAAGGTGAAGGATGTTCCTGTCAGGACATCGGATCTGCCGGTGGTGGATATAGAGGACAGCATGTCCAATGCTGTCAGGGCGGCCCACAATACCGACCTGAGGTTCTGCAGGGACCGTTTCGTATACGTTCTCGACCAGGGGAGGCTTGCCGGTAGCGTCAACGTCGAAGGCATCCCCCCCGTGGCCTTGCCTGGGCCGGTCCGTGAAAGGCTTCAGCCAGCTTCAAGCGTGAGGACCACAAGGACAGTCCAGGAGGCATTGGGAACAATGATATCCTCGGCCATTGCCAACGTGGCTGTTGTCGATGAAGCGGGCCGTTTTCTGGGGGTTCTCTCCTTCAGTGACATGTATGACATAATCCAGCAGCAGAAGGAGAGGGACGGGACGACAGCTGTTGTGTGATAGCTCACACCGGTTGGCGGAAAGGTTGATCACCCGTGTCTGGCCAGGAAGTCGTCGATAAGTTTTCTTGAAATGCTGAGGCTGGGAGGAATGTCGGGGAAAGAACCTGGAGAGTACCATCCGGCACTCTCGATCTCGTTGCCGTCAACCCTGATATCCCCCGATCCCCACTCAGCCCGGAACCCCACCATCAGGGAGTGCGGAAAGGGCCATGGCTGGCTTCCAAAATACGCGATGTTCTTCACTCTTATCGAGACCTCTTCCATGACCTCCCTCTCTACGGCACCCTCGAGGGTCTCCCCGGGTTCAACAAAACCTGCCAGTATACTGTACCTTCCCCTGGGGAAACGGGGGCTTCTCGCCAGCAGCAGCTTCCCATTCTTCTCAACGGCGACGATAATGGCCGGGGATACAGGGGGGTAAGTGATGGTTCCGCAGGCAGGGCACTCCCTGGCGGTTTCGTGTTCGACCTCTCTCATGAGTGTCGCGCACCTTCCGCAGAACCGGTTAAGGCAGGACCATTCCATTAGCTGGAACGCCCTCCCGGCTTCGAAGAAGGCTTGCTCGCCCAGCAGTGACCAGACATCTCTCAGAGATACCAGGCTCATTCCTTCAGGGATGGGAGCATTGCCGGCGAGAGAGACCCAGCAGTTGCTTGGCCGCCCCGGCAACCCGCAGCGAGGGCTCAGCCCGGACAAGGGAAGCTCCGACAGGTCCTCCCTTGCCGGGAGTGAAGGTTCGGGGTCGGTCCTCAGGAGCAACTGGTCTCCGCTGAAGGCGAAGCATGTTCTGTTCTCAGGTGAAAAGATAGATGCCAGGTCTTTTGGGTCCATGTTATCTTCCTCCGTCACGATGTCTGGTATTCTAGATATTATCATGACCCCGGGGCTGGTTTGAGCTTTCCTTCAGAGGAGGACCGAGGGTGATGGACTTGACCGAACTGTTGATCCATGCCAGTGATGTGGACGAACAAACCATGGCCCAGATAAGGGGCATCGCCTCCCACCCTGCAATCGAGGGGCTGGTGGCAATAATGCCTGACTGTCACCTCGGAGCGGGCTGCGTGATCGGTTTTACAGGGAGATTCAGTGAGGCTGTGATACCCAACGTTGTCGGTGTAGACATTGGCTGCGGTGTGGTCCTGAACCCCATCGAAGGAGTGGAACGACGGGAGATCGACTTCGACGCCCTTGACAGGTTCATCCGGAGCAGTATTCCCCTGGGTATGACCCATCACAGGACCACGGCCTTGCTCGAATGGTTCGGATCCCGTGCTCCGGAGAAGTACGCCATGGCAAAGGACCTGGTCGCCCGGGCTGACAAGGAGTTTCACGGAAAACTCCTTTCAAGGAGACCCAGGTATCCTGCATGGGGTCAACTGGGGACTCTCGGGGGCGGCAATCACTTTATCGAGATCGATGAAGATCAGGAGGGATCTCTCTTCCTTACGGTCCATAGCGGAAGCCGCCACTTCGGGTTCCAGGTCGCGAATTTCTTTCAGGACATGGCTCGGCGTTTTCAGAGCAGGAGCAGGGAGTCGGACGGTCTCCCCAGGGGCCTGGAGCATCTCCCTCTCGACAAGGGAGGGAGAGAGTATTTGAAATGGCTTCGGATTGCCCAGGAGTTTGCCCTGATGAACCGTTCCATTATCGCAGAAAGGATACTTTCCTTCTTTGGGAAAGGACTGGATGAGAGGTCCCTCGTTGAGAGCGTGCACAACTACATTAGCGAACGGGACGGCATTGTGAGGAAAGGCGCCATTTCGGCCCATAAGGGAGAGAGGGTGGTCATCCCCCTGAGCATGGCGTCAGGGGTCGTTCTGGGTATTGGAAAGGGAAACCCCTCTTTCAACTACTCCGCACCCCATGGTGCGGGGCGCCTGTTCGGGCGCAAGGAGATGAAACGGAGGCTGAAGGAGGGCGCCATAACCATGGGATCTTTCAAAAAGAGCATGGAGGGTGTCTTCTCTACCTCTTTAAGTAGCGAGACCATTGATGAGTCTCCCATGGCGTACAGGCGGTGGGAGGACATCAGTGATGAGGTCAAGGAGACCGTCGAGGTTACTGCCCTTCTCAAGCCGGTCTACAACCTGAAGTCCCCCGAATGAAAAGGCGGACACCATTCAGGTGTCCGCCTCGCAACTCTGGTAGCCCCAACGGGATTCGAACCCGTGTTACAGGACTGAGAACCCTGGGTCCTAGACCACTGGACGATGGGGCCATTCCGGTTATTTGGCTGGGGGACAGGGACTCGAACCCCGACTTCTTGATCCAGAGTCAAGCGTCCTGCCAATTAGACGATCCCCCAAGGATCGCTCCCTTAGCGCGCCGCATATAGTATCACGGGTCAAGCCGGGCCGTCAATGACAAAACGTTGATCGATCGTTCAGAAAGGATGGATCGTGAACCGGTCCAGGTCCCTCGCTTAAGTGTACAATGAACGCGGACATTTCCGGGAGGTGTTTTGAAATGGATCAAGACAGAAGATCTTTCCGTGAGTTGCTTGAAAAACGGCCCCTTAACGTCCAGTCCGTTTTCGGCAGCGAACCCGTGGCCCTGGTCAGCGGAAGGGATATTGCCGCGGCGGCGAGGTCAGTGGGTTCAATAGTACTGGCATCGAACGTTCGGAACCCGCTGACGATCAAGGGCGTCCTGAAGGCCGCCCGGGAACTTGAAGCCTTCGTAATGCTTGAACTGGCCAAGTCAGAGGCTACATACTGCGGGTGCACCTTCGAGAACGTTCCCCAATTGGCTGCCAGATATTCCAGTGAACTGGGAGGGGGGGTGTTGTTCGGACTACATGTGGACCATTACGCCATAAGATCCAGGGAGGACCTTCTGGCTTCCATCCCTCACCTGAGGAAGCTTGTGGAGCTTGGATGGACCTCTGTGGCGGTCGATGCATCACACAATCCTGACTGGGAGAACCTCTGCTTCACCAGGGACGTGGCCATGCATATCCCAGCCTACCTCGGGCTTGAGGTAGAGGTCGGGGAGATCAAGGGACCCGGGGAACTGACCACTGTCGAAGAGGCCCTGTTCTTTATCGGAGGGCTTAACTCCTGGAGGATCTTTCCGGACTTTCTGGCCATCTCCAACGGGAGCAAACACGGTACATACGACAGTACCGCAGGAGAGGTCGAGGGGATCGATCTCGAACGGACCAGGGAGATAGCGGAAGCCGTCTCGCCCTTCGGCGTCACCATAGCCCAGCACGGCATCTCGGGGACACCCCTCGACAAGGTGTCCCGATTCTCCGAATTCGGGATCAACAAGGGTAATGTTGGCACCCTTTGGCAGAACATAGTCTTTGGGCTGGAGATGGACCCTGTCACCGGGAACGCTGTTGTGAAGGACGGATCCTACGTCAAGGACCCAGCGAGAGGGATCACCCTTGAGCTCTGGGAAGAGATTGTTAAATGGGCCGACGGTCAGGGCCTTTCCCGCAAGTCCGGAGATTACAAGAAAGCCAACAGACCCTTCGACGAAGCAATCATGGCCCTGCCTGAGGGGATCCATGGGAGAATAGTGGAAGAGACCGCTGAATGGGCGAAGAGGTTCATAAGGGCCTTCCACGCCGAGGGTAGTTCGGAGGCGCTGATGGAGATAGTGTCAGAACGCCCCGATCATAATGCCGCTCCGGAACAGGCCGTGATCGCTTCCAGAAAGGATCATTACCGTGAGATCGCCCCCGACAGGGGAGCGGCGAAGGACAAGGGAAAGGATTTCAGCGATTGATCCGGAGCGGGCCCAAAGTCCCTGATGCTTTCAAGGGCTCCCGCCATGCCCGGGGCATTTCTTTCCTGTCGTGGTATTGGCCGCAGGTCGTGGTAGGATAGTCAACCGGAGGTGGGCCGATGTCAACGAAAGATCTTCGCAGAAGACCTGGGAAGAAGGGCCCTGCAGGGAATGAACTGCGGTTCATACCTCTGGGGGGACTGGGACAGATAGGAAAGAATATGTTCGTACTCGAATGTGGCGAGGACATTATCGTTGTTGACTGCGGACTTATGTTCCCCGACGAGGAGATGCTGGGCATTGATTTTGTCATCCCCGACGCCTCGTACCTCTTCGAGAACCGTGAGAGGATCCGGGGTCTCATTCTGACCCATGGTCACGAGGACCATATCGGGAGTCTCCCCTTCATCCTCCCCCGGATAGACGTTCCCATATACGGTACGAAACTTACCCTTGCCATGGTTGAAGCCAAGTTCCGGGACTCGTGTCCCGACTATACACCTGTTTCGGTCGAGGTCGGATCCGGCGAGAGGTTCAGCCTGGGCTGCTTTTCTGTAACCTTCCTCTCGGTCTGCCACTCGATCCCTGACGGTGTCGGTCTGGCTATGGAGACACCGGCAGGTACCGTGATCCATACAGGGGACTTCAAGCTGGACCCGACCCCCGTGGATGGAAGGATCACCGATTATTCAGCCTTCGCGGAATACGGGAGAAAGGGAGTCCTTCTCATGCTCTCCGATTCGACCAACGTGGAACGGCCAGGATTCACCCAGTCGGAGAGGATAATCGGGAGGACCCTTGAGAGGCTTTTGAGGCTCCACAGGAACAGGAGAGTGGTGATAGCAGCCTTCTCCACCAATCTTCACCGGGCCCAGCAGATACTCCAGGTGGCATCAAGGTTCAACCGAAAAGTTGCACTTATGGGGCGGAGCATGGTGCAGAACGTGAACCTTGCCATTGACCTGGGCTATATCGATGTCGACAAGGAGACCCTTGTTCCGATGGAGGAGGCCAACCGTGTACCGGACAACAAGCTGATAGTCCTGACCACCGGAAGCCAGGGTGAGCCCTTTTCAGGTCTTGTGAGGATGAGCAAGGGGGAACACCGCTTCATTAACCTTGGTCCCGGTGACCTCGTTGCGGTCTTCGCCTCGCCCATTCCCGGGAACGAAAGGCTGGTCAGCAGAACCATCAACCGCCTTTTCGAGTGCGGTTGCGAGGTGGTCTACGACCGCGACCAGGAGGTGCATGTTTCCGGCCACGCAGCGAGGGAGGAGCTCAAGATGATGCTCAGCATAGTGAGGCCACAATACTTTGTCCCTCTCCACGGAGAGTACCGGCACCTTGTCAGGCATGCCAAGCTGGCCCAGGAGATGGATATCCCCCAGAAAAACACCTTTGTGCTTCAAAACGGCGATGTCCTCAGTCTCAATTCCAGCAAGGCCCAGGTCCGCCGGGGTGCGGTGCCCTCGGGCGGGATCCTTGTTGACGGAATGGCCCTGGGCGAGATGCAGAACAGCCTTCTCAAGGAGAGGCAGGAGATCTCCGAGGAAGGTATCGTTATAATATCCCTTGCCCTGGATAGCGAGTTTCGACCTGTAGCCCGGCCCCTTATCGAGAGCGTCGGGTTTCTCCACATGGATGATGCAGAGGAGCTGAGAGGCGATCTTGTTCTTGAGATAGAACGAGCCTTGGAAAAGCTTCCTGGTCGCACAGGGAGAGACGAGGACAAGATAGCCCAGAAGATCAGAAGCAGGGCCCGGAACGTTCTGAGAAGGTACAGCAGGACACCGCCGGTGATAAGAGTGCAGGTCATGGTCGTTGAGCGGTAGTCCCTTTTCTATCATTGCAGGGTCGTATCTATGGGATCCGGCCTGACGGGGGAGATGAAGGTTTGACTACGGGACTCTTTTTCAACCTCCTGGGGGGTGTAGGTCTCTTCCTCTTCGGAATCAAACTGATGGGGGAGTCGCTGCAGGACCTCGCAGGTGACAGGATGAGGCGCCTCATCTCGGCGCTAACCAGTTCACCCGTAAAGGGCGTTATCGTGGGGGCTCTGATAACGGCGCTGATCCAGAGCAGCAGTGCGACGACTGTCATGACCGCCAGTTTTGTCCATGCGGGACTGATGACCCTGAAGCAGTCTGTCGGCGTGATCATGGGAGCGGCAATAGGGACCACTATCACGGCACAACTGATAGCCTTCAAGATCAAGGAGTTCGCTCTTCCCCTCATCGGCTTCGGGATGCTCTTCGCAGTCTTCGGGAGGAGCAAGCGGCAGAAGTTCATAGGGAACTGTATAGTAGGTTTCGGGCTTCTCTTCGTAGGTATGCAGACAATGGAGAACGCCATGTCCTTCCTGAGAGACCGCCAGGACATTTTCCTTGCCTTCCAGCATCACCCCCTGCTGGGCGTGCTGGCAGGGACGGTCCTTACAATGCTGGTCCAGTCCAGCTCGGCCACGGTAGGTCTCACCATCGTCATGGCTTCCCAGGGGCTTCTGACCATTGACTCCGCCATACCCATCCTCTTCGGTGACAATATCGGTACCACTATCACGGCAGTATTGGCCTCGGTGGGGCTGAACCGCTCGGCGAGGCAGTCAGCCCTGGCCCATGTCCTGTTCAAGGTGATAGGCGTGCTTCTCTTCCTGGCCTTCCTTGGCCCCTTCAGGCAGCTCGTGCTGCTGACCTCCACAGACATTGCCCGACAGCTGGCCAATGCCCATACCATCTTCAACGTTCTCAACACTTTGCTGTTTTTGCCTTTCGTGGAACCCTTTGTTCGCCTCGTGAGGGCTATTATCCCCGATGTCGGGGGAGCGATACTTATGGGTCCCCGTTTTCTGGACAGGAACCTGATATCGGCCTCGCCAATAGCCGCCGTGGAAGCTGTACGCAAGGAACTTGTGCGGATGGGCCTTCTTGCTCTTGACATGATCAGGGATGTACGGACCGCCTTCCTCGAGAACGACCGAAGGATGATCGAGCAGGTTCTCCAGACCGAGAGAGTGGTCAACGAACTTACAAGGGAGATCACGGCCTTTTCGACGGACCTGATGCAGGTCAGCCTCCCTCCGGTCCTCTCCTCGTCTCTCTCTTTCTACGTCAACGGAGTGGGTGATATCGAAAGGATCGGGGACCACGCCGAGAACCTGATCGAGCTCTACGAATACAAGATCGAGCACAACCTCCCCTTCTCCGATCTTGCCATGGAGGAGTTCGAGATCATGATAGGCCTTTCGGAGAAGGCCGTAAGGCTCTCTGTAGAAGCCCTCGACACGGCCGAAGACAGCAAGGTCCAGCAGGTCCTCAAGCTGGAGGATGAAATTGACGCGATGGAGAGGGATCTGAGAAAGAGACATATCGACAGGTTGAACCAGGGGGTCTGCAATCCCGGTTCAGGAGTTATTTTCATTGATATTCTCAGCAACCTTGAAAGGGTTGGAGACCACGCCAACAACATCGCGCTCATAGTCAAGGACATAAACGTGGTCCGCGGCAAGGAGGCATGATCCGTTGCGCCTTCAGTGCGCCCTGTTGGGCCTTGTCCAGGGTATTACTGAATTCCTCCCCGTAAGCAGCTCCGGCCACCTGGTGATAGTGCAGGAACTTCTCGGTTGGTCGGACCCTGCCCTCTCCTTTGACGTAATGCTTCATCTGTCCACCATGACCGCGACGCTTCTCTTCTTTCGGAAAGAAGTGGTCAGGATCGCGCGGGATTGGTTCTCGGGACTCTTTTCGATAAGAGACCGCGATCTTCCCGGCTGGAGGTACGGATGGAGCGTAATACTGGGTACTCTGGTGACCGTCTTTATTGCCCTTCTCTCCAGGCCCCTGGCGGAGGTCCTCTTTTCATCGCCCCTGTTCGCAGGTTTTGCCCTCATTATTACGGGATTTGTCCTTCGCTACGGCAGCAGGATCGTTCCTCGCGACCTTCCCGTCTCGTTGTCGACGGGGATCAAGGTAGGACTTGCCCAGGGCCTGTCTATACTGCCAGGGATATCAAGATCGGGAATGACGATCGTTACAGGGCTCCGCTGCGGTCTTTCCCCCCGGGAGGCATTCTCCTTTTCCTTCCTGCTGTCACTCCCGGCGATCCTTGGCGCCACCGTCCTGGAGGTGGTCAAGGCGGGGGGGATTTCGGAAGTGGTCACATCACTGCCGACAGGGTGGTGGATTGGCATGGCAACAGCATTTGCTTCGGGCCTTTTCGCCCTGGGGATCCTTCGAAGAGTGGTCATCAGGGGCCGTCTTGGCTTCTTTGCCGTCTACTGCATCGCGGCGGGTCTTTTCGTAGTGTTCCTCAATCTGATAGGGGGATGATAAAATGGCGAGAACTGCGGATTCCAGATGGTGGATACTTCTCCTCTGCGTGATCCTTGGCGGTTTTATAGGTGTCTACCTGCAGAGGTTCCCCCTCACGGAAAGGTTCTTCCGTGACATTATCGACATCGGGTTTGACCTGAAGAGCCTCGATCTCATAGTAGTGGACTTCGGGCTCAGGTTGTATGTGCGAATGAACCTGGGAACCTTCCTCGGAGGGGTGACAGGAGTACTGATGATCAGATGATCCGAAAGGGTTTCCTGTCTTCCTGTGATGTTGTTCTGGCTTCGGCCAGCCCTAGAAGGGAAGTCCTCCTCAGGGAACTGGGGTGGAGTTTCAGGGTGGTGCCTCCTGTTCTGGAGGAGCGGATCCTGGAAGGCCTTGCTCCCTCCGGTCAGGTCCGGAGACTGGCGGAGGAGAAGGCCGGCTCGGTCTTTTCCTCACATGCAAATTCTCTTGTGATCGCAGCGGACACCATGGTCGTTCTCGGATCGGTCATACTCGGGAAACCGGGAAGCCGGGATGACGCTTTCGATATGCTCAGCCTTCTATCAGGGAAGACCCACTCGGTGATCACTGGCGTCGCCGTCAGATGGAGGGACAGGTCCGTATCGGCGAGCGAAGAGACCCTGGTCTCTTTCAGGGAGCTTTCAGAAGCACAGATCAGGGCCTACCTGTCAGGGGGAGAGAGCGGGGATAAGGCCGGGGCCTATGCTATCCAGGGGTGGGGCTCGCTGCTTGTGAGTTCTATCAGGGGCTGCTATTTCAATGTTGTGGGGCTTCCTCTTTTCAGGTTGAGCAGGCTTCTGGAGAGTGTAGGGATCCCTCTCGAGGAACAATGGGGTGAGAGAGAGTGAGGATAAGGCAGGCATTGTTCTTTGCGGCGGCACTTGGTGCCGTTGCGGTTCTGGCGGCAGTAGGGCTCATCCCCCGGATCAGGGCTGAAGGCGAGGGGAGTATGGCTGCCCTGGTGACCGACGTCAGAGATGTGGTCAGCCTCGCCAGGGAGTCGGACCTTCCAGTGCCGGAGGCTCTCGATGAACTGTTGGACCGGGGGCTAACGGCAGTTGCGGTGGGCGAGCTGACAGGCCAGGAGCTGGTGGCAGGAATGCTGGCAATGGAGTACGGATCAGTGGAGGACCTTCTCCCCGAGGGCATTCCCCAGGGACTATTCCCCGACTCGGCAGCCATGATGATCAGACGGGAGTCCTGCTGCTCCGATGAGATAAGGTCCTTCGTCTCCCTGAAGTTCCCGGGAGCCAGGACCATCAGCCTGGAAAAGGGAGACCTTTACGTTCTCCCCCTCTCTCTGGCCGAAACCCTAGAGGCCGGCATGCTCCCCGACTATCCCATGCTGAACATGCTCAAGGGAAAAGACATCCCCCTTGTCTTCCGGCCCGGATCTACGCCGGGGATCCCTGGGGAGAACGTTGCTCTTGCTGTGGCATCTGTCCTGGACGCCTACCCCGGGATCAGGGCGGTGGTCCCGGCGGGGCTTTTTGTTGCGGGTTACCCGGAGCTGGGGCCCCTCTCGGAGGTACTGAAGGAGCGCCACATCCCTGTCTCCAAGGTGGAGTTCTCACAGCAGATAGGCATCGGCTTCCTTGAGAGGGGCCTTTATCCTGACATTCTTTCCCTGCACAGCGTCAGGAGAGAGGAGATCCTGAGCAGAAGGCTCTCCAGAGAAGACCTTATCGACAGGTTTGTCAGGGCTTCCAGGGAACGTTCTGTCAAGATCCTTTACGTCCGGCCCTCGGATCTTCATTCCGGTTCCAGGTTGGAGAGGTTCGGCGAGGAGTGTAAAAGGATATCGGGGCGGCTGGATACCCTGGGCATCCGTACGGGGTGGCCCAGAACCCTGGATCCCTGGAGCGCCAGCTTCTTCGCTGCCCTGGCGTTGGCCCTTGTCCTTGTGGTCCTGACCCTGAGACTGTTATCAAGGTTCCTCTCCTTTGAGGAAGGCAGCACTGGATCAAAGGGTATCCTTGCCACACTGGCCCTGTCTGCCGTTCTCGCCGTCCTTGTCCTCAGAGTTCCTTCTGTGGCGAGGCTCTTAGGGGCCATGGCGGCTTCCCTTGCTGCAGCAGAGGCATCCCTGGTGGCCCTTGACAACTTCAGACGCCCTGTCCGGGGAGTTCTTTACGGGGTATCGGTGGCTGTGATCTCAGGGCTTGCGATAGCCTCTTTCTTCGGTACTCCCTGGTATATGCTTAGAATGGGAACCTTCTCTGGCGTCAAGATCGCACTCCTGGCCCCACCGGTGATCCTTCTTCTTCATGACCTTAGGAGGAGGGTCCACCCGGAATCGCTGGTCCAGGTCCTGACTCGTCCTCCAGTCTGGGGTGAGCTCGCCCTTATTTGTTTTCTGGCCGCTGCGGCCGGTGTAATGGTGTTCAGGAGCGGGAACGTATCCTTCGTGCCGGGCTGGGAGATCCGGTTCAGGGAGTTCCTGGAGCAGCTTCTGGTGGCCAGGCCCAGGACCAAGGAGATCTTCGCGGGATATCCAGCTCTTGTCATATGGTTCGTGGTGAGGAGAAAAGACCTTTGGAGGAGCTACCGTGAGATCTTCCGTCTTGGTACCACCCTGGCCTTCTCCTCGGTGGTTAACAGTTTCTGTCACTTCCACACCCACCTGTCCTTCATCTTCCTCAGGGTTTTCAACGGGCTCTGGACAGGTATCATCCTTGGTTGCATCATGGCGGCCATCCTGGTTTTCCTTCTGATCCCTTCCTGGAGGAGATGGCAGGGGGTAGTGGCAGGGTGAGGCGCCCCCTGGATGTTACCCTCTGTGGTTTCTACGGCTTCGGTAACCTGGGAGACGAACTGATAGCGGAAAGCCTCCTTGATCTTCTGGAGAAGAACGGGGTATCCCCTGACCGGGTAGCAGTTCTTTCGGCAGAGAAGAGAGCGCCTGTTTCCCGGGAAGGCGTTTCCCTGGTCGAAAGATGGAGCCCCCTCAAGGTACTGAAAGCATTAAGGTCCAGCAGAACCCTCCTGCTCGGGGGAGGGGGTCTCTTCCAGGATTCCACCAGTATAAGGTCCTGTATTTATTACTGGGGAGTAACAAGGATGGCATGGCTCGCAGGCTGCAAGATATGGGCTTTCGGCCAATCCGTCGGACCTCTCCGGAGCGGCCCTGCCATATACCTGGCCAGGGATGCCCTTTCGATCTGTAAGGCCAGGGTCGTGAGGGACAGGGGATCGATGGAATATCTCGAAAAATGGGGCCTGAAGGGAGAGATCGCCCCTGATCCGGTCCTGGCGATGGTACCGGGTTTTCAAAGAATGGGAGACGGCGACCTCCTTCTGGTCAACATCAGGCCATGGCACGGAGGGCTTCCCGAAACGACAGCCCTTGCCTCGGTATCGGTCCAGGAGAGGTGCCGTCTGGAAATGATCGCTGTGGCCCTCTCCGACGAGGACGAGTCCCTTATGAGCGATCTCAGGTCACGTGGGATGTTCAGCCCTTCCCGTATCGTTCGGATCGGCGGGATAGAGGAAGCAAGGTCCCTGTGGCGGAGGGCGAAGGTGGCAGTTGGAATGAGGCTTCACTTCTGCCTGCTCTCGGCACTTGCAGGAATACCGTGTCTGGCCGTACCCTATGATCCCAAGGTCAGGTTCTTCGCCGAGGATTGGGGGCTGCCTGTCTGGGAGGGCAAGTTGCCCTCTTCCTTTCCTGGGATCGGTCTGAACAGGTCAAGGATAGAGGAAGCCTCGGAACGGCTCCAGGAAGTGTTCAGCCGGGTCCTGGGAAGCCTGCTTGCAGGGGAGTGATCCAATGAAAGCCTCCGTAAGACGTGAACTGGAAAATGTGGCTCTGGAGGTCAGGAAGGATATCGTCAGGATGACCGGGCTGTCAAGGTCCGGCCACCTTCGTTCCTGCCTCTCCGTAGTTGACATTAATGTCTATCTATACTGGAAGGTTCTCAGGATAAGACCAGAAGAGCCACACTGGCCGGAGAGGGACAGATTGGTCTTCAGCAAGAACCACGCATGTCCTGCCCTTTACGCTGTTCTCGCCAGGCGCGGTTTCTTCGAAAGGGAAGAGCTTTGGAATTACAGGCGTCTTGGCGCAATGCTTCAGGGGAGGCCCGAGCACTTCCGGACTCCGGGGGTTGATGCCCCAGGCGGTTCAGGGGGGATGGGTATCGGCCTTGCCAACGGTCTTTTGATGTCGGCCAGAATGGGCCGTCTTGACCGGAGGGTCTTCTGTGTGATGGGTGATGGAGAGCTCCAGGTGGGGGCGGTGTGGGAATCGGCAATGCAGGCTGCCAACCTGGGATCCGGTGCGTTGACGACCTTTGTCGATATGAACGGGATACAGACAGGAGGATCGGTCGAAAGCATAAAGAGGATCGAGCCTGTCAGGAAGAAGTTCGAAGCCTTTGGATGGCGTGTGATGGAAGTGGACGGTCATGACTTCCGTCAACTGGAAAAGGCTGTCGCCTGGTCCCTTTCGGGTCCCGGGGAGAGCCCCTCTGCCGTTCTAGCGAAAACGGTCCCGGGCAAGGGTGTCACTATCGCCGAAAAGGGGCTGCTGGGTCCACCGGCCTGCCCGTTGGACCGGGACAGGATGGAACAGGCCCTCAGGGAGCTGGAGTCCTCTTCAGGAGGAAGGGGAGGGGAGGTTTAGCCATGAGAAGTACCCTTTCAGGTTTCGGAGAAGGGCTGCTGGGAACAGGCCGCAAGAGGAACGACGTTGTGCTTCTCCATGCGGATATGGTCGATGCCGAGGTCATAACCCCCTTTTCCCTTGAGTTCCCGGAGAGGACCATCAACTGCGGGGTCTCTGAACAGGACATGGTGATGACCGCCGCGGGCCTATCCCTCGGCGGGAAGATCCCTGTAGCCGTTTCCTACTCTGCCTTCCTTACCGCGAGGTCTTTTGACCAGATCAGGACCTGTCTGGCCATTCCCGGTCTTCAGGCGGTCCTGGTCGGTACGCACTCCGGTCTTTCAGCAGGAGAGGAGGGTGCCACGCACCAGATGAACCAGGATGTTGCTCTGATGAGGAGCTTGCCTGACATGTCTGTGCTGGTTCCATCGGACTACGCCTCATCTTCGGCCATGGCCGGGATCGCATGCGGGCACCCGGGACCCGTCTACCTCCGACTCGGACGGGACGAGGTCCCTGACATTGGGATCCTGGATGAGAGCGAGATGCGCATCGGAGGCGGAAGGGCCCTTGTCGACGGTGACGGCGTCACCATATGTGCCTGTGGTATCATGGTCCACGAAGCGATGAAGGCCGCGGCCATCCTTTCCCAGCAGGGCATCAACGCCGAGGTGATCGACTGCTTCAGCCTGAAGCCCCTGCCGTCGCAGCTCATCCTCGCTTCGTTGAGAAGGACGGGTTGCTGCGTTGTCGCCGAGGAGCACAACATTATAGGAGGGCTGGGCGAGGCCATTGCGGCCCTGTCGGCCTCTGAGAACCCCGTTCCTGTAAGGTTTGTCGCCGTATCTGACCGGTACGGACAGAGCGGCACCCCTTCAGAGCTTCAGGAGTACTACGGGTTGACCTTCAGGGAGATAGTGGGGGAGTCGGCCCAGGTATGGTCCCTGCGCAGGAGGTAGCAGATGGAGATACGGTTCGCGGGTGTGACCAAGCAGTTCCTCCCCGATATCGTCGCCCTTCAGGACATTTTCCTTACCATCGAGAAGGGGGAGTTCGTCTATCTTGTCGGACCGACGGGGTCGGGCAAGACGACCCTTCTGCGGCTTGTCACCCGTGAACTGGTGCCGACGAAGGGTCGTGTGACCGTAGGCGACGTCAATATTCGCAAGATAGCTTCCCACAACCTGGCCTACCTCCGACGTAACATAGGTGTGGTCTTCCAGGATTTTCGGCTGCTCCCGGACCTTACCGTATACGAGAATATCGCCTTCGTCCAGGAGGTGATAGGCGTATCAAGCCATGATGTTCAGAAAAGGACCAACGATGTGCTGGACCGTCTCGGTCTCTGGAGGAGGAGGAGCCTCTTCCCTGAACAGCTCTCGGGGGGGGAACAGCAGAGAGTGGCCATAGGGAGGGCTATTGCGAACTCGCCTTCGATACTTCTAGCCGATGAACCTACGGGCAACCTTGATATAGATACGGCCGACGAGATCATGCAACTTCTGCTGTCCATCAACGCTTCGGGGACCACCCTGATAGTGGCGACCCACAACCAGTACATTGTCGATTCATACCGCCAGAGGGTCATCGAGCTCCGCAAGGGGCGTCTGGTAAGGGACGAGAAGAAGGGCAGGTACAGGGTGGATGGGGACTTTTAGGTACGTGATGAGGGATACCTGGAGACTACTCTCCAGGCATTCAGGTTTGAGCCTCCTGACGATCATAACCTCCGTGGCGGTCTTCTTTCTCGTGGGGGCGAGCATTCTCTTTGTCCTTAACACCCGATACCTCGTCGAGGCTGTAGAGGGCGACCTTACTGTCCAGGCCTACGTCAGGGATTCCCAAGAAGCCCTGGAGGTGGTTGCACGAAAGGCTTCCTCCTACGATTCGGTCTCCTCGGTCAGGGTGGTGACCTCCGGGGAGGCCCTTGAACGCCTCAAAGCCAGGCTCGGCAAACTGGCCGAAGCAGTGACCCTCCTTGACGAGAACCCTCTACCCCCCAGCGTGGAGATACAGGTCAAGAAAGCGTCCTTCGCCACGGTCATAGCCCGAGAGCTGATAGCCATGCCTGAGGTGGAGGAAGTGGTCTATGCTGGGACTGTTGCCGAGAGGCTGCAGAAGATATCCCATTTCGTGGCCAGGCTGTCAATAGTCGTTCTGGTGGTCTCCCTCGCTTCGGCGGCACTGGTCCTCTTCAACACGATCCGTATTGGCGTGTTCGCACGGAAAGAAGAGATAAGCAAGATGCTCCTCGTCGGCGCTTCCCGGACCTTTGTGGTCTTCCCCTATGTTCTCCAGGGGGTTATCCTGGGGACAGCGGGAGCTGCGCTCTCGGTCCTGCTGTTGTGGTTCTCCTACGGGATGGCCATCACCGCCCTGGAGAGATCCCTTCCCTTCCTCAGACTTCTGACCGACAGGATCATCGTTCTCCGGGTCGGTGCGGTCCTGGTGCTTGCCGGCGTATCGGTCGGATGGATCTGCAGCTGGCTTGCGGCATCCCGTTTTGTCAGGCAAGCTTCAAGGTCGATCTAGAACGAGTCTGGAGTGTTGAGATCATGAAGGTAAAAGGGAACTCTTCCACCGTACGGTCACTCCTCCTGGTTTTTTCACTGCTGGTCCTTTTCCCATCTCGGGTCTCATGTGCCCCTGATATCGATTCGAGGATCAAGGATGAACAGGGACGGCTGGAATCGATAGAGAGGCAGATATCCTACCACCAGAAACAGATCAGCGAGGCCCGGAGAAAGGAGCAGGGACTGCTTGACGAGCTTTCGAAGATAGACCAGAGCGTAACCCTCCTGAGGCAGAAGGTTGCCCTCCTCGATCTCCAGCGCGAGAAGACGGAGATGAGGATAAAAGAGCTGACCTCGGAGATAGAGACCACCGAAGCACAACTTTCAAGGACCAAGGGTTACCTTGCCAGGAGGTTCGAGGCTATCTACAAGTACGGTGGGATCGCAGAGTTCAACCTCCTCCTTTCGGCGGGCAGCACCCACGAGGCTCTTAACAACGCCTATCTTCTGGCCAGGATAGCCCGTGAGGATGAACGAAGGATAGTGACCATGAGCGAGAACAAAAAAAAGCTCGAATCTGCCATGAAGGAGATGCAGGACCAGAGGGCCCTGCTTGAGAAGCAGAAGGATAACCTGAGAAAGGAACAGTCGGCGCTGAAGGACTCCGAGTCCCAGCAAAAGAAGTCCCTTGATGCCTTGACGAAGCAGAAGGCTCTTCACCAGAAGGCAGCAAGAGAACTGGAGGAATCCCAGAAGGAGCTTCAGAACAAGATACGGGAATTGATGACCCAGAAGAGAAAGCTCCAGGAGTCGAGGGCAGGGATAACACCCACCTATGTTCCCTCGGGGGGGAAGCTGTCCTGGCCTGTAAAGGGAGAGATAACCAGCAACTTCGGTACAAGGGTCCACCCCGTGTTCAAGACCAAGATCATGCATACCGGGCTTGATATTAAGGCTTCGGCCGGGACACCGGTCAAGGCCGCGGAGGCGGGAGAGGTTCTTTTTGCAGGTTGGCTGAGAGGCTACGGCCAGATCGTTATCCTAGACCACGGGGGGGATCTTACCACCGTATATGCGCATCTTTCCCAGATCAGGGTGGAGGAGGGAAAGGTCGTCAAGGGCGGGGATGTTATTGGAAATGTGGGGAGTACTGGAGTGACCTCCGGGCCCCATCTCCATTTCGAGGTAAGGGTCAACGGAGAAGCAAGGAACCCGATCACCTTCCTCGGAAGGTAGGGTAGAGGGAAGGGTGGAATCCTGAAATGTTTCGGCGGGCAAGGGATATTTTCATAGGTGCTGTAATAGGGGTGATCCTGGTAGGCGGCGTAATGTCCGCTGTTGCCTTCAATGATGTGGATCTCTTCAAGGCAGCCCCTTTCAGCTTTCAGGACCTGTGGATCATGAAGCAGGCCCGCGTCATACTTGAGACCTATCATGTCGACGGGGAGGAGGGGATCTCCGAGGAGAACCTTCTTCACGGAGCCATCCGGGGCATGGTCTCTGCGCTGGATGACCCCTACACCCGTTTCGTTGACCCTGATGAACTGAAGGAGGAAGAGATAGAACTTCAGGGCGAGTACGGAGGTCTCGGAATTTACATAGGTCAGCGAGACGGGAAGACCCTGGTGGTGAGTCCCATAGAGGATACTCCCGCAGACAGGGCTGGTCTCAAGCCAAAGGACCAGATAGTGAAGATCGGAGACGAAGTGATCCTCGGATGGTCCCAGAACGAAGTGGTCAACACCCTCAGGGGGGATCCTGGCACAAAGGTGGTCATTTGGATCCGTCGCGAGGAAGAGGAGGACCTGCTAAAGTTTGAGATAGAGAGAGAGAGCATAAGGATCCAGACTGTCAAATCGGAACTTCTGGAGGACAGCGTCGGGCTTGTCAGGATAACCCAGTTCAACCAGAGAACCCTTTTCGATTTCCGGAAGGCAGTCTATGATCTGCTTGGAGAAGGGGCTGGAAGTTTCCTGATAGACCTGAGGAACAACCCCGGGGGACTACTCAGCAGCTGTGTGGATATAGCGGACCTGCTTCTCGATGGAGGAGTCATCGTAAGTACCAGGGGACGTTTCGACAGGGCCAACGAGGTCATATATGCAAGACATGGGACCATCACGGACCTCCCCGTGGCAGTTCTGATCAATGAAGGCAGTGCCAGTGCCTCGGAGATCCTTGCCGGAGCCCTGAAGGACCAGGGAAGGGCCGTCATCCTGGGCAAGCAATCCTTCGGAAAAGGATCTGTCCAGACCCTTTTCAACCTGTCCGACTCGTCGGGCATCTTTGTCACCATAGCGAAATACTACACTCCTGCAGGAACTGTCATCGACAAGGTGGGTCTTTCTCCCGACATCGAAGTGGAGGGTGAGTTCGAAAGGGACAGGGAGAAGGACGTCCAGCTCAAGAGAGCGTTGTCGGAGCTTTTGGGCAGAGAAGATGCGACAGAGGCTAAAGACAGCTAGCAGGGTCATTCTGGTCGTTCTGTGGGTCCTGGCCTTTCCGCGGCTTTCGGAATGCTCGGGGGGGTTCATCCGCCCCCCAGTAGTTGCCGTTATCGTGGATGACCTGGGTTTCTCCATGGACGCGGCCAGGCGACTTTCCTCGGTTCCCCTGCCCCTTACGTGGGCGATCATACCCTACCAGCGCTTCAGTCGGACAACGGCTGAGATGGCCGGTGAAATGGGTATCCCGTTCATCGTTCACCTGCCCATGGAGGCCAAGGGTTTCCCCGGTGACCCGCACGCTCTGGTACGGGCGGGAATGGCCCCGGAGGAAGTTCGGGCCTCGGTGAGGAACGCACTGTGGTCGCTGCCGGGGGCCACAGGCCTGAACAACCACCAGGGATCCCGGGCAACGGAGGATCCCCGGGCGATGAAGGGGGTAATGCTGGAACTGAAGGCGGAGGGGCTTCTTTTCGTTGACAGCAGGACCTCCGGAGGTTCCGTGGCCTATCCGGTAGCTTTGGATTCCGGTCTTCCCGCTACCCTGAACAGGGTCTTCCTCGATCATTACGACGAAGAGATTTTTCTTCAAGAGCAATTCCGCAAAACCTTTGCGCTGGCAAGGAAGAACGGAGGGGCCGTTGCAATATGCCACGCCAGGCCCGGGACCATGGATTTTCTTCCGAAGCTGTACGAAATGGCCCCTGAGGATATAGAATTTGTGACTGTGCCCGAGTACCTGGCGCATAAAAGGATCGGCGGCTGGGAGGAATGACCGCATGAAGGGTCGGGTTGAGATAATAGTCGGCGCCCAGTGGGGTGACGAGGGAAAAGGAAGAGTTGTCGATGCAATAGCCAACAACATGGACGTGGTCGTCAGGTTCCAGGGCGGAGCCAATGCTGGGCACACGGTAATTGTGGAAGGCGAAAAGTATATTTTTCACCTCCTGCCCTCGGGGATGCTCTATTCGGGGAAGACCTGTGTCGTCGGCAACGGGGTGGTCGTAGATCCCCAACAGCTCCTGGAAGAGCTCGGAGACCTGCAGGAGAGGGGCAAGGACAGGGCGCGTCTGGTGATCAGCGGAGCGGCTCACGTTGTCATGCCCTACCACAAGGTACTGGATGGAATGGAAGAGCGTCTTAGAGGGAGCGGAAAGAAGATCGGGACAACGCGCAGGGGGATAGGCCCATGTTACATGGACAAGGTCAACCGCTGCGGCATCAGGGTCGAGGATCTCCTTTGCGAGGACGCGCTGAGGGAAAAGCTCTCCTTCAACCTGGAGATTAAGAACATGCACCTCACCAGGATCTACGGTGAGGCCCCCATGGCCTTCGGTGAGATCTTCGATCAGGCCAGGGTCTGGGGGGAGAAGCTCGGACCCTATGTCGGCGATGCCTCCCTGACGATCTTCGAGGCCCTGGTGAATGGAAACAACGTCCTCTTCGAGGGGGCCCAGGGTACACTTCTTGACCTGGATCACGGTACCTACCCCTTTGTTACCAGTTCAAGCCCTGTGGCGGGTGGGGCTTGCGTGGGAGCAGGTCTTGGTCCTTCCCTTGTTGGGAGGGTCACCGGTGTTGTTAAGGCCTACTGTACCAGGGTGGGTGAAGGCCCTTTCCCCACTGAGCACAGGGGTAAGTCCGGAGATGTTCTTCGCGAAAGGGGCGGTGAATTCGGAGCCACGACGGGTCGCCCCAGGCGCTGCGGATGGCTTGACCTGGTGGCCCTGAAATATGCCGTCAGGGTCAACGGGATCCATGCCCTGGCACTGACCAAGCTGGATGTCCTCTCGGGGTTCGAGACCATCCCTGTCTGTGTAAGCTACAGGTCAGACGAGGGGGAGAACCTTCCCTTCAAGGGCAACTTGACCTTTCTCGACTCCGTCGAACCGGTGTTCAGGAACATGGACGGATGGAAGAGAGATCTTGGGGAGTGCCGGAGTTTCGACGATCTGCCTCGGGCCGCAAGGGACTACATCCGCTTTATCGAAGAGGAGACCGGTGTTCCTGTGGTGTTGGTAGGAGTTGGCCCCAGCAGGGACCAGACCATAGTGAGGGGCCTCTGATAATTCTTCAGCGCATGGCCGAAAAGGAGAGGACCGCTTCCAGGGATAGAACTGGGGCGGTCCTGCTTTTTGGGTTCCAGGGTACGGAAAAGAGAGAAACCCACACCCCATAGGAAAAACTCCCTTCCTTACATTTCAAGAGAGAAAGCAAAAATACCAACGGAAAAAACCTGCTCTGTGAACTCTTCCCTGACGGAAGAACGAAGTGAAAGAAGGGGATAATATCCAGTGGTGGGCGACACAGGGTTCGAACCTGTGACCTCTTCCGTGTGAGGGAAGCGCTCTTCCGCTGAGCTAGTCGCCCCTGAAAGCCACGGGTCATTATATCCGGAAGGCGGTCCGGTTTGCAAGGGGCGCTGGGAACGCGCGACATCCTAAAGGTCATTTGACCTTACATGGCTCAAATAGTAGGATAACCTGGATAAACGGGAAAAGTGCTATTTCTCTAAGCAGGGAATGACCTGACCCTCCGCGGAGTCCGGGGCTGCCGGTTTTTTCTTTGGGAAAACCTTAAAAAACGATTGCCAACTGGATATGGTATTACGTATAATGTATCCGAACGGATGGTGATATCTTGGAAGCTATTCTTTCCGACAGGAAGCTTTTGGACATCTTCTGGAGCGAATTCGGTTTCGAAGAGTGGTCCGGTCTGGGGCTGAAGGGAGTCTACAGAAGGGTTACCTTCAGAAAGGATTCCCTTATGGGAGAGGTCGCCCGCTACTACTCGGACGACTACATCCTTTCGGCTGCTGGAGGTTACAGTATGGGCCGGGAGTTGCTGGAGGTATGGAAACCCGGGAAAGATGTCATGTCCCACCGTGTACTGCTTGTCGGGAATGCCACCTGGGGGAGCCCCTTGCACAAGGATTTCCTTATGGGGTTCAGCGGATGGGTGGAGGTCATGTGCTATCGCCCCGGCGATCCCCACTCTGTCCGCAAGTTCTCGGACCTCTCAACCCTCGTCAACAACGCCGGTGTAGTGCTGTCAAGGCTGGAGGAAGGTCTGGACCCGATGAGGGTGAGGGTCCCCGATCCGGGAAGAAGGGGGGTGGCTGCTGGAGAGCCTCGCAATCCGGCTCCTTTTGAGATTCTGAAAAAACTCTTTCGGAGGTGAAAAACCGTGCTTGCGATCATGTTTCTAGTAGCAGCAGTCTTATTTGTCGCAGCTTATTTTACTTACGGCAACTTCCAGGCCCGGGTTTACGGGCTGAGCAACGAGAACAAACCTCCTTCGGAGGTCTATTTTGACGGTGTGGACTATGTTCCTGCCCATCCTTCCGTCCTTCTTGGGCATCACTTCGCTTCCATAGCCGGGGCAGGTCCTATCGTGGGCCCGATAACGGCGGCCGCCATTTTCGGGTGGCTACCTACTTACCTATGGTGCGTCATCGGCTCAATATTCTTCGGAGGTGTCCACGACATGGGCGCACTGGTCTCTTCCATGCGCCACAAGGGTCTCTCTGTGGGAGAGGTCGTTGACAGGTGGATAGGCCGCCGAGGCAAGCTCCTCTTCCTCACCTTCACATGGCTCGCTCTTGTCCTTGTTGTGGCTGTTTTCCTTGAACTCTCCGCAGGGAGCTTCGCTTCGGACCCGGCCGTTGCATTCTCCGCCACTCTTTACATCTTCATGGCACTTGTTTTCGGAGTGATGGTCTACAAGAAGGGTATCCCCCTTTCCGTATCCACCCTGATCATGGTCCCCATTGTCATAGGGGCGGTCTTTTTCGGCAGCTACTCTGACTGGGTGCAGGCCAACTTCAATTTCGACATCAACACCTGGAGGATGATCCTTGCCGTCTACATCTTCCTTGCTTCGGTCCTCCCGGTATGGCTGCTGCTCCAGCCCCGCGACTACCTTGCCTCCTACATGCTCTACTTCTCAGTCCTTATCGGTGCAATAGGCATGATATTCGGCTCCAAGTTCGCCACGGACTTCCCCGCCTTCAAGGGATTCTACGGGGGAGGTACGAACTACATGTGGCCAATGTTATTCGTTATAGTCGCTTGTGGAGCCATCTCGGGCTTCCACTCCCTGGTAGGAAGCGGTACCACGTCTAAACAGCTCAAGACGGAAAAGGACGCCCAGCTGGTTGGCTACGGCTCGATGCTTCTTGAGGGCCAGGTAGCCGTAATAGCCATCGGTACGGTTGTCGTCGCCGGTGGCATCATGCAGGGAGGCCCCACCATCACCTACGGCCACGGCATAGGCCAGTTCGCCAGCCTCATCGGCATCGACCCCAAGGTCGGCATGTCGCTAGGCCTACTCGCTCTCAACTCCTTCCTGTTGACCTCCCTTGATACGGCCACCAGGCTTGCAAGGTACCAGCTGCAGGAATTCTTCGACATGAAGCTTAACAAGTATGTCGCGACGCTGATAGGCGTCCTTGGAGCACTGTTCCTTCTTTACTACAAAACCGGCGGGAAGCCCGCATGGTCCCTTATTTGGCCCATCTTCGGAGCATCGAACCAGCTCGTGGCCGCCCTTGCTCTTCTGGCCGTCGCAGTCTGGGTCAAGAACGGTCTTAAGAAGGAGAACAAGTTCCTCATGTACCCCTTCTTCTTCATGATCGCGACCACCATCGCGGCCCTGTTCCTTCTGATCAAGTCCAACCTCAACAACATGCTCCTGGCGGGGCTCTCGGTGGTCCTCATCGTGCTCGCCGTAATGCTTCTCAAGGAAGCTCGGGACGCTCTTATGGGCAAGGGGCCGAAACTGGAGGACACTGCGAAATAGTCTTCAGAAAGTTTTGGCTTGGCTTCATGGAAAAAAGAAGGGGGCGGATATCCGCCCCCTTTTCCTGTTCTGGTTAAGAGCCTGGTCCTGACCGATTCAATCTCCTCTCTTGGGGACGCTGAAACTCTTGCTCCCCCAGGACTTGCCCTTGACCGGATCTCCCTCGACCAGCTGAACGAACCGGTTGAGGCACTTCGGGCACTTGAGTCCCGGTGAAAGGTCCTCCACTTCGAACTCGTGGCGGCAGTGGAGACATCTGTACTTCCTCACTTGCCAACACCTCCCTGCGTCATCGTAGAACATAGTCGTATCCTCAGGGATATTATAGCCGGGGCCCAATGGGGATACAAGAAGAGCGGAGGTTCCACAGACGAAGCAGCCTGGTTGATCTTTCAGAGCAGCCCGAAGGTGGAGGTCAGGGAGAAGTAAGTGCCTAAAAGGATCAGGAGCACCCCCGAGGCTGCCTGGATAACCTTCTGCAAGTTATAGACCGTTCCGATGCTCCTGGATACGGCCCTGGTCCCCATGGAAAAGATGACGGAGAGGATTGTTACGGGAAGTCCGCTCCCGAGGCCGAAGAGGGCCGGGAAGAAGACCCGGGACCCTACCTCTGTGGCCAGAGGGATCAGTCCGCCGAAGAAGAGGGCGGCCGATACGGGGCACATGGCAAGGGCAAAGAGTACTCCCATGAAGAAAGAGCCCGCCATGCCGCGGAAGGGGGCCCCTGATGAGACACTGTCAACGATGGGTCTTCTCCTTCTGATCTCCAGGAGGTCCAGGACGAAGATGCCCACTATCAGGAGTATGGGGCCAATGATCCTGTTCATGTGACGCTGCATGAAGATAGATGCCTCTGGTATTGCCAGAAGCCCCGAGATCACTATCACTCCTGCAATGGCAAAAGCCACGCTGCGTCCTGCCGAGTAGAGGCACCCCGAGACAAGGACCCTGCGGGGTGAAAGCCCTTCCTTCTGGATGAATGAAAAGGCGGCCATGTTCGCTGCCAGCGGGCAGGGGCTTATTGAAGCCAGTACCCCGAGCCAGAGGGCTGACAGGACCGTCAGTACGCTCACCGGTTCTCACCTCCCGATCGGAAGGCCTCGATCTCCCGAAGCATGTAATCCCTGAAAGCCTCACTGTCTCCGGCCAGGTCCCAGACACCGGCAAGATTTTTCCAGCGGAATATCCTGCCCCCTGATTCCTCTGCAAGAACAACAGAGGTGGAGAAGAGATCAAGCTCCAGAACATACCTCTCGTTCCCCTTCTCCTCCACGTTCACATCCCTTATGGAAAATAGCGAAAGATCTTCAGGGTCCGACTCGAAAAGTTCATATGTCATGCCCCTTATCCTTTCGCATACCGAACAGGGGGCATTCCCCTCGAAGAAGTAGATGACCAGTTCCAAGGGGCCCTCGGGATAGCCTGACCCCGATGCGGTAACTGTACCCCGGTCTCCTCTCCCTCCAGTAGCAATATCGCCGTAAATATCAAGGCCAGCATTTACAAGCCCGGCCAGGGCAAGCAAAAGGATCAGGTACCCTGCGGTCTTTTTATAGTTCATGACCCCTCCCGACCTTATTGGAGTGATGATGGGAACTTGCAGTAAATATACCATAAAGGGTATACTTGTCTCAAGCTTTGAGGTCAATGCCGTCGACAGGAGGTCTCTCCAGATGGTAAAGAACGGCAATAACGACAAGGAAAAGACAGCCCTCAGGATAACGGGAATGACCTGCGCGGCATGCTCAGGAGCGGTGGAGAGGTCCCTTCGGAAGGTCGAAGGGGTAGATTTCGCCGCGGTCAACCTCGCTACGGAGACAGCTCTGGTGGTCCATGGGAGAGATGTTTCCCTCGATGAACTGAAAAAAGCCGTCGAAAGAGTGGGCTACGGTGTCTCCGACGAACTGCCCGAGGAGGTGGACAGGATAAGGTACCTCCGTTCCAGGAGGGATCTCCTGCAAGCCCTTGTCGTTACAGTGCCTCTCATGGTCCTGATGCTGCTGCATATGACAGGGTCCCACCTCCCCTGGTTCCCCCTGGTGGAGCTGGCTGCAGCCGGTTTTGTGGTCTTCTACGTCGGAAGGGGGAGCATAAGGGGAGCCTGGATAGCCGTGACCCACTTCCACACCAACATGGATACACTGATATCTGTGGGTTCCGCATCTGCCTGGGTCACGACCCTTCTGCACGTGATGGGGGTCCCCATAGCCTCTTTCGGGAGCATCGGGGCGATGATAGTGGCCTTGCACATTTCGGGGAGATTTATCGAATCCTCACTCAGGGACAAGGCAGCCAAGGAGATCAAGAACCTTCTCAAGCTCCGGGCCGTCGAGGCCAGAGCGATGATTGACGGAGAGGAGATGCGTATCCCCATAGAGGCCGTTGCCGAAGGGATGACCGTAAGAGTGGGACCCGGCGACAGAGTGCCCGTCGACGGCGAGGTTCTCTCTGGACGTTCATCCGTTGACGAATCGATGATCACCGGGGAACCTATTCCGGTGCTTAAGGAAAAGGGTGCATCCGTTACCGGGGGATCCTCAAACCTGACAGGCGAGATGATCATAACCGTTACAAGGACCGGAGAGGATACCTTCCTCTCAAGGATGGTATCCCTGGTCCAGGAGGCACAGGGTTCCAAGATTCCGATCCAGGCCGTGGCTGACGCCGTAACAAGGGTTTTCGTACCTGTCGTGACGGTCCTCGCGGTATCTGCGGGGACTTTTTGGTTCTTCCTGTTCGAAAGGCTCTATCCACTGCTGTTCCCGATCAGGACCTATTTCCCGTGGGTCCTTGAAACGGAGAGCGCTCTCTCCTTCGCGGTCTTCGTCTTTGTGGCGACCATGGTGATCGCCTGCCCCTGCGCCCTGGGACTGGCAACACCGATGGCCCTGGTGGCGGGGACAGGGCTTGCCTCGAAGAGGGGGCTTTTGATAAGGAACGCTGAAGCGATACAGACCACCAAGGACATCGGTATCGTGCTCATGGACAAGACAGGTACCCTGACGGAGGGGAACCCCTCGGTCGTATTTCACAACCTCTCCTCTTCAGACCTTGCTGCGGCCGCTGCCATAGAGAAGAGTTCGGGCCATCCGCTGGCGAAAGCAATAGCTGCCTCGGCCGGTGGAGACCTTCCGGTCGCCGAGGAGGTGGAGGAGACCGCCGGCAAGGGAGTCTCAGGAGTGGTTCTCGGTGCGAGATACGAAATCGGCAGACCGTCATCCTATGAACCCTATTTTGAATTTCTCGAAACAGGCAAGACGGTGGTCGAGGTGATCAGGGAAGGGTTTGCCGCAGGCTTCTTCGTCATAGAGGACAGGGTCAGGGAAGATTCCAGGTCCGCCGTGGAGGATATGAAGTCCCTTGGACTTCTCCCGGTAATGGTAACGGGGGACAACGAGGCTACAGCCAGGGCCGTGGCACTCCAGGTAGGCATTACTGAAGTCCATTCAGGGGTCAGGCCCGAGGACAAGCTTGATATAGTGAGGACCTACCAGGCAGGTGACAGGAAGGTGCTTATGATAGGCGACGGGATAAATGACGCCGCGGCCCTCAAGGGGGCCGATATAGGGATGGCCATAGGCTCCGGGACCGACCTCGCCATCGACAGTGCTGACGTAGTCGTGATGAGCGGGGGGGTATCGAGGGTCCTGGAGTGTGTCCGGATATCACGCCGGACCTTCAGGGTAATTACAAGGAACCTGTTCTGGGCTTTTCTGTACAATGTTGTTGCCGTACCGGTCGCAATGGCGGGTCTTCTCCACCCTGCAATTGCAGAAGCGGCCATGGCTTTGAGCTCGATCTCGGTGGTGCTTAACTCGCTTACAATCAGGAAGGGGGATATCTGAATGAGAAAGGTTCATTCCTACAGGGTGCCCGGCATGTCCTGCGGTCATTGCGTCAAGAGGATAACAGGGGTTCTGGAGTCGATGGGGGTGACTGACTTCGAGGTTTCTCTTGAGGAGAAGAGGATTCTCTCAGGAACACCCCTTGGCGAAGAGGTTATCCAGGCCCTTGAAGAGGCCGGATACCCCGTAACAAAGTAACTCCGTTACACAGGATAACTGACATGTCAGGCCAGTTCTGTAATGTCCCAGGCCCATGGCCGTATGTTTGATGCGAGATAACACTTCGTTCCTTTTTAAAGTTGGGAGGAGATAGTATGTTCCGTTTCCCGGCAGAAGGAAACAGCGACGTGTCGTTGGTTTTGTGCGGTGCGGCAGGACAGGGGGTCCAGACGGTGGAGGAGATCCTGGTCGATTCCCTGAGGAAGTCCGGTTTCAACGTTTTCGCCAGCAGGGAGTATATGTCAAGGGTCAGGGGGGGGAGCAACTCAACCGAGATACGGGTCTCCTCCGAAAGGGTGAGAGCCTTTGTCGACAGGATCGACATTCTGCTGCCCCTCAACGGGGGGATAAGGGCGAACATCAGGGGACGCATCTCCCAGGAGACCCTTATTCTCGGAGATGCCGAAGAGATCAGGGACGAGCTCTCGGATTCCGGAGGGACATTCGTCCACGTCCCTCTGATGGAGAAGGGGCGAGAAGCAGGGGGGCCGGTCTTTACCGGCGTTGTGGCGGCAGGACTTATTTCGGGACTGCTGGGTATACCTCCCGAGATCCCCGAAAGGTTGCTCAGGGAAAAATTCTCCTCCAAGTCCGAAGGGGTGGTCACCAGCAACCTTTCGGCCCTTGAAAAGGGGATGGGACTCTTCAGAGAGCTGGAAACCTCGGGGAGGGTCTCCGTCGAGGTTAGGGGGAGAGGGAAAGCTTCCGGGGAGATGATGATCAACGGATCGGACGCCGTCTCTCTGGGGGCCCTCGCTGGAGGTTGCGATCTTATCTCGTCCTACCCGATGTCCCCGGCCACGGGAGTCCTTACCTTCATGGCAAGGCACTCAAGGTCCCACGGTGTAGCTGTGGAGCAGGCAGAGGACGAGATAGCCGCCATAAACATAGCCCTGGGTGCGTCCTACGGTGGAGCCAGGGCCATGGTGAGCACCTCCGGGGGCGGCCTCTCCCTGATGTCAGAAGGGGTCAGCCTTGCGGGCATAACGGAGATCCCCTTGGTGCTCCATATCGGTCAGCGGCCGGGACCTGCCACGGGTATGGCGACCAGGACCGAACAGGGTGACCTGAACCTGGCGGTGTTTTGCGGCCACGGCGACATCCCCCGGGCGGTCTTCGCTCCTGGGAGCATGGAAAGGGCATTTCGCCTGACCTTCGAGGCCTTTAACCTGGCTGCTGAATTTCAGGTCCCCGTATTCATCCTTACCGACCAGTACCTGCTCAACTCCTTCTACAACGTTCCCCCCTTCGAAATCAAGGGTCTGAATGTTGAAAGGCACCTCGTTGAGTCCGGCGCCGACTACAGGAGGTACGAGGTCACTGAGAGCGGCATATCTCCCAGGAGTGTCCCCGGTCTGGGCAAGGGACTTGTCGGTACCGACAGCCATGAACACGATGAGGTGGGACATGTCCAGGAGGACTTCGTACTCCGTCCCCGAATGGTTGACAAGCGGCAGAGGAAGAGGGGGGGCATCCTGGAGAGGGTGTTCGAGCCTGTTATTTCGGGGCCTGAAAGCTACAGGAACCTGGTGGTGACCTGGGGGTCCATGTATCACATAGTTGAGGAAGCCCTGCAGGAGGCCCGGTTGGATGAGACGGCCCACCTTCACTTCGACCAGGTGTTCCCGCTTCATCCTGGAACTGCCGGTCACCTCAAGAAGGCCGAAAGGGTCATAGCTGTCGAGGGCAACGCCACTGGGCAGTTCGCTGACCTGATCAGGAGGGAGACGGGGTTCCTCATCGAGGACCGTATTCTCTGGTACAGTGGGCTTCAGGTTCCCGTCGAAAAGGTTGCCGAAAAGCTCATTGAGATGCTTCGATAGGGGGGAGAGAGATGGATCACAGGATCTACGACCTGGAAGGAATTGACGTCCAGTGGTGCCCCGGATGCGGGGATTTCCAGATCATGGAAGCACTGAAAAAAGCCCTTGCCGGCCTTGATCTTCCCCCGGAGAGAGTGGTCCTCTTTTCCGGGATAGGGCAGGCGGCCAAGATGCCTCACTTCATGAAGGGGCACTTTTTCAACGGTCTTCATGGACGTTCGATCTCCAATGCCACGGGAATGAAGGTCGCCAACAGGGATATGACGGTTATCGCCATCGGCGGGGACGGGGATATGTACGGTGAGGGCGGGAACCACTTTATCCACACTATAAGGAGAAACCCAGATATTACTAACCTGGTGCACAATAACATGGTCTACGGCCTTACAAAGGGGCAGGCCTCCCCGACAAGCCCCGTGGGTTTCAAGACCTCCATCCAGGTGGACGGGGTCTTCTCGGAACCCTTCAACCCTGTTGCAGTAGCTGTTTCGATGGGGGCATCCTTTGTTGCAAGGGCCTTCTCCGGGAACGTGGAGCAGACCACGGAGATCATCAAAAAGGCGATAATTCACAAGGGCTACTCACTGGTGGATATATTCCAGCCCTGTGTGTCCTTCAACAAGGTCAATACCTTCGCCTGGTTCAAAAAGAACACATTCGACCTGTCGGAAGATCATGACCCCTCGGACCTTAAGTCTGCCTTGGAGCGGGCCCTGGAGGGGCCGCCCTACCCCCTGGGGGTCATCTATCAGACCGAGGGAAGGCCCACTTTCGAGGATTCCATGGGCTGTTATCACCGTGATGACACTCCACTCTGCAGGAGGGCCTACGGACCGGAGAGGGTGGAGGATCTTATAGCCTCCTTCCAGTAAAGGACCGGGTGGTAAAAATTCAGCAGAAAGGTGAACACCTATGAGAAAAAAGACTTCGATGATAACGATCCTGACGGTACTTTTTCTTGTTGCTGCCTCATACGCCGCAGCTCACCCCCCGACATCGATAGAACTGGATTATTCCCGGGATGACGGAATACTGGGAATATGGATCGGCCATGTCGTCGGCAACACTTCCTCTCACTTCATTGAGGAGGTGGAGGTCAAGGTCGGGGGAAGGGAAGCGGCGGAGCTCAGGTACGCAAGCCAGGGCGACAGGAGCGGGGAAAGGATAGTAGTGACGATAGGCAGGTTCGCACCCGGGACCCGGATCGAGGTAAAGGCTGAGTGCAACCGCTCAGGTAACATGACAGGCGTTCTGGTCGTGGAGTGAGTGCCGAAGGACCTGTCGGCAATCAGCGAAAGAGAACGGCCGCCACTGGTTCATTTCTCATTTCCAGTCAAGGTAAAGGATGCGTTTCCAGGTGAAGTTCTGGATCACTTCTGTGGAGGGTTTCCCCCCCCTGGAGAGGGCCTCGTAGTCCTCCAGCAGCCTGGAGTAGGCCTCCCGGCGCTCGGTTATCTGCTCTGCGTCCCTGATGGTCGCCGTGATCCGGTAGAGCTGGCGGTAAACCTCGGGAACGGGCTGGAAGTTAGGTCCCTCAGGTGTAAGGGCGATAGTGTAGACGAAGGTCAGGGTCCTGTTCCCTCCGAACTGGGGGAGGTCATCATAGGCAGGCAGGTTAGGGGAGACGAAAAGGGCCGTTCCTCTTGGGGCGTAGATCTTCATCGGGATCGTGTCCCAGTAGGTCTGTCCCAGGGGACTGATGATGACCCAGGCCCTCTGGATCTGGGTGGTGACACCGATCCAGAGGTATAACCCCCTGGATCGGTCGCCAGGCCTTGTAAAGGTGATGGTCCAGAGGAGATCCTTCCGGAAATCCCCATCGGCGTATGGTTCGGTGTAGGTCTCACCGGCGTAGGCAAAACCCTCAAGGGGGAGGATCTTCTGTATCCCTGCGGGGGATCTGAGAAGCGCCGAAGTAATTATCCCCTCGCTGGTCTCAAGGATGAGGCTTACAGGGTGACCAGGGACCGTAAGGACTTTCAGGTGCTGCGCCGATGCCGGCACCGTGGCACCAAGAACGCAAAGCATCAGTATAATCAAGGCGGCCAGGTACCGGACAGGGACAAAGTATCCAGGCTTGCTCGGTCTCAAAGGCGTCACTCCCCAAAATGGTAGTTCAAAAGTCTGTTATCCTCAGAACCTCTTCGACAGAGACCTGTCCGAGCAGCTCCCTCACCCTCCTGTGCAGAAGGGGGTGGAACCAGTCGGGTGCTACCTGGTTCAGAGGGACCAGTACGAAGGACCTGTTATGCATCTCCGGGTGAGGCAGGACCAGGTCTTCTTCGTCCACGGCAAGACCATCCATGAAGAGGAGGTCAAGATCTATCTCCCTGGGACCCCACCTGAACCTTGAGACCCGACCAAGGCGGTTTTCGATGGATTGCAGCCTGGAGAGCAGTTCCCTGGGCGAGACAGAGGTATCCACCAGGAGGCACGCGTTCAGGAACCAGGGCTGTTCCTTCACCCCCCAGGGGGCTGTCTCGAAAATGTCGCTGGAAGCGACGATCTGGATGCCCATGCCTTTTAACAAAAGTGAAGCCTGCCGGATGGTGCCCAGCCTGTCACCAATATTGCTTCCAAGGGAGATACCTGCTAGCATCAGATCCCTTCCCCTTTCAGAGCCCCGATCATCCTTACGGCCCTTATATTCTCTGCCACATCGTGCACCCTTATCAGGGCCACATCCTTCATGGCACAGAAGGCCGACAGGGCAAGGGTCCCCTCTAGCCTGTCCTCGGGGTTTTCCAGACCCAGAACCTTCCCGATAGTGCTCTTCCGCGAGTGACCTATGAGCAGGGGCCTTGCCAGTGTGGAGAAGGAGGCCACTCCCTTGAGCACCTCCAGGCTCTGCTCGGCGTTCTTGGAGAACCCTATCCCCGGATCCAGTATTATCTGTTCGAGGTTCACCCCTGCCTTGGTGGCCTTCAGTATCTGCCCGGAGAAGAAAGCAAGGATATCGCCTATCACATCCTTGTAGGATACAGGATGGTGCATCCCCCCTGGAACATCCCTGGCGTGCATTATTATGAACGGGTTTCCTCTCTTTGCCAGAAGGGGGAACATCATTTTATCGAAGGCCCCCCCGGATATATCGTTGATAATATCGGCTCCTGAATCAAGGGCAGCCTCAGCGGTCCCGGTCCTGAAAGTGTCAGCAGAGATTATCGCTCGAGGGATCTCCCTTCTTACGGCGGCTATTGCCGGAATCAGGCGACATGCTTCTTCCTCCTGGCTAGGGGGGGAAGAACCAGGCCGCGTCGATTCGGCACCGATATCAAGTATATCAGCGCCCTCCTCGTGCATCCTCAGGGCGATCTCGACACACCTTTCCGGTCCATCGACCCTGCTTCCGGAGTAGAACGAATCGTCAGTGACGTTGATAATACCCATTACCTTGGTCCTTCCGCCCAGCTCCAGATCCTCCCGGTCCGGGATATTCAGTCTCCATCTCCTGATCCCGATCGAGGAGATCGCCTGGACCAGGCCGGACCTTATCCCGTCCAGGCCCCAGTAGGGCATGGACCTGAGCTTGTCAGAAAGGTCCTCGAGGGTTTTCAGGGTGCCCAGGATCACCACGTTCGACGTCGGTATCGAACCTTCGATCGCACATCTGTGGACGATCGCGTCCCCGCCCCGTGAGAGCAGTTCCTGCTTGAGGGCGTTGGCAGCCCGAAAGTCTACGTTGGAAATAAAGAAAGACAGCATCCGGCTCTTGCGCTGGAAGAAGCAGAAGCTTCTCTCGTCAGCTCCGGTAGTGTGTATCAGGTGGACCAGATCACTGTCGTTATCGATCTCTATCCTGTAGATGCCCATACTGGAAGATCTCCCTTTCCCGGAGTGAAAATCTTTATCCATCTCAAACCCATTCGCTGATGAATCGTTCCAGATGGTATGTCTGGTTGAGCGAGACAAGGCAGTATCCCCTGTCCTCCTCATGTTTCAGGACGGAAAAGGAAGCAGTGTCCAGGTGGATCTTCCAGAAGTAGGGATCACCCAGGTCCAGCACCTCTGCCAGAAGCGGCTTGAGCACTGCCCTGTGGGTCACGACCGCGAAAGTGCCCCCCAAATTGTGTTTGACCAGGGTATCCAGGTTCGCGAAGGCCCTCCTCCTGACGTCAAGAAGGGACTCTCCCCCGGCGATCTGAAGCCTTTCGGGGTGAGAGAGCCATAGTCTCCACTCCTCGGGGTACTCCTGCTCGATATCGGTCTTTTTCCTGTTCTCCCACTTGCCCAGGGCCATGTTGTTGAACCCCTGCCTTATGGACATCTCGGCCCCGCATCTTTCTGAGATGATAGTGGCCGTTTCTGTCGCACGGGTCAGCGGACTCGAGAATACCATTGAAGGGGACAGGTAACTTATTGCTTCGGCCAGAGACCGTGCCTGTTCCCTCCCGGTCCCGTTGAGTGGGAAGTTCGTCCTTCCCCTGAAGAGACCTTCCCTGTTCCCTTCGCACTCTCCGTGCCTGATCAGGATCACTGTCGTTGTCCTGTTATTCTTCGTCAAAGGGGAACCTCCTGAAGAGAGGGATGTTTTTCCCAGCCCTATTCTAGGTCAATGAGAGCACATTATGGAGGCATCAAGTTTCTGACCAGTGTTGACAATAGACGATGCCATTGCTAATCTACCATTCGGGCGAGATCCCTTTAGCACTCTGTGAATGGGAGTGCTAATAAATCAAAAAACAGGGGGTTGCTTCCAAGTGTTGACCGAAAGACATCTTGAAGTGGTCCTGGCTGTGGTCTACGAGTACATCAAGACCGGTGAACCCATAGGTTCCAGGACCATCGCAAGAAAGTTCCTGAGAGACCGTAGCGCAGCCACCATCAGGAACGAGATGGCTGACCTGGAGGAGATGGAGTATCTCTACCAGCCCCATACCTCCGCCGGAAGGATCCCCACTCCAAAGGCATACCGGGTATACGTGGATGCGATCCTTAGAAGACAGAGGCCCTTTCCCTCCGTCAGCGAAGGGTGGATCAGGGAATTACGTGGACGGAGGAAAGACGTGGAGGAAGCCCTGGTCTACGCCACAAGGCTCCTGGGGAGGATCACCAGTTACATTGGCGTCGCTGCCCTGGGGCCAGCCCAGGAGACGGTTCTTCAAAGGGTGGAGTTCCTGCGAATGGGACACAGCACGGTACTTGTTCTGCTGGTGCTCAGGGGTGGGCTTATCCACCACAAGACCGTGACCCTCCCCTGCGACATGACCCAGGAAGCCCTTGACGAACTTTCCCGACGGGTGTCCACAATAGCCATTGGCAGGTCCTGGGCGGAGGTAAGAGGAACTCTCCAGTCCTATGTGGAGGATGCCCTTGAACGATATGCAGATAGTTGCCGGTCGGCTCTGAAGGAGATGGATGGCCTGCTTACGGAGCAGCCTTTCCAGTTCTTCACAGGCGGTACCCACAATGTACTGGGTCTCCCCGACTTCAGCGACCTGGGCCGTCTCCAGACCATCATGGCCCTCCTCGAGGAGGATGAGTCGATCGGAAAGCTGGTCCGTAACTGCTCTACAGAAAGAGGTCTCTGCGTGACCATAGGGGACGAGAACCCGGAGCTGAAGATGCCAGACTGCTCAATAGTGATGGCTTCCACCGTCACCGGCGGTCGGAAGGCCGTCGTCGGTCTCATAGGGCCGGTAAGGATGGATTACGAGAGGTCCATCTCGGTCCTTGAGCGTGTTCTGGAGACTCTGGCCGGGAAGAACGAGAACGTGAAAAGCGATGAGGAGGTACATTGAATGTCAAGACCCAGAGAGAAAAGGGACCCCGGGGCTCCCTTTGAAAAGAAATATGGGGAGGCCGGAGTGTCCGCAAAGGATCACTGCAGGGATAATGATCAGAATGAACCTTTTGAGGAAGGGGCAAAGGAGAGCTCTCGAGCGGAGAATGAAGAGCTCCTTTCGGAACTGGAGGCGGCAAAGGCCCTGGCGGAACGTCTGGGTGAAGAGAACAGGGAGCTGGGCGACGCGGTAGCCAGAGCCAGGGCTGACTTCTTCAACTTCCGCCAGCGGATCGAACGCGAGCAGGAAAAACTCAGGGCCATGGCTGGAGAGAGCGCTGCTGCTGCTCTTATCCCTGTCCTTGACAATCTGGACAGGGCCCTTTCGGCCAACAGGTCCGACCCGGATTCTTTCTTCAGGGGTGTCGAAATGGTCAGGGACCAGTTCTTTTCGGTCCTCCAGGATCTGGGGGTCTCAGCTATCGAGACCGTCGGCAGACCCTTCGATCCCACCGTGCATGAAGCTGTGTCAGTGGAAGAGACCGCGGAGGGGGTAGATGACGGGACCGTGACCGGGGAGATCCAGTCGGGGTACACCATCGCCGGAAAGGTCCTCAGGGCCGCCCGGGTAAGGGTTGCCAGGAGAACCGCCTGAGGGGTCAAAGGTCATCAAGGGAACTTCATTTTTTAAATCCATGCGGGGTGAATACTGAATGGGAAAGGTAATAGGCATCGATCTTGGAACAACTAACAGCTGTGTGGCCGTCAAGGAAGGCGACCATATTACGGTCATTACCAACGCCGAGGGCGCGAGGACGACCCCATCGGTAGTGGCATTCACAAAGGACAAGGACAGGCTGGTCGGTCAGCTTGCAAAGAGGCAGGCTATCGTCAACCCCGAGAGGACCATCTCCTCTATCAAAAGGAAGATGGGCTCGGACTACAGGATCGATATCGACGGCGTCTCCCAGACCCCGCAGCAGATATCGGCCATGATCCTGCAGAAGCTCAGACGAGATGCCGAGGAATATCTGGGAGAGAAGATCGGCCAGGCGGTAATAACCGTACCTGCCTATTTCACCGACGCCCAGCGGCAGGCTACGAAAGATGCCGGAAAGATAGCAGGCCTTGAGGTCCTCAGGATAATCAACGAGCCCACCGCGGCGGCCCTGGCCTACGGTATGGACAAGGGTGGCGAGAACAAGATACTCGTCTTCGATCTTGGTGGAGGGACCTTCGACGTATCGGTCCTTGACGTGGGGATCGAGGACGGGGTTATCGAGGTCCTGGCCACTTCAGGCGATAACCTCCTGGGTGGGGACGACTGGGACCAGAAAATTGTAGACCTGATGGTATCCGATTTCCGGAAGAACGAGGGGATCGACCTCTCCAGGGACAGGATGGCCCTCCAGCGCCTTCGCGAGGCTGCAGAAAAGGCAAAGATAGAACTCTCGACCTTGTCGGAGACCTCCATATCGCTCCCTTTCATAACCGCCGACAGCAGCGGACCCAAGCACCTTGAGATGTCCTTTACCAGGGCGCGTTTCGAGGAGATAACCCGTCCTCTGCTTGAGAGAGTGGTGGAGCCTACCCGGAGGGCGTTGAACGATTCGGGGCTGACCAGGGAGGAGATAAACAAGGTCCTTCTCGTGGGCGGTGCCACCAGGATGCCGATGGTCCAGAAAAAGATCATGGAACTCCTCGGGAAGGAGCCCACAAAGGGGATCAACCCCGACGAGTGCGTTGCCGTAGGAGCGGCTATCCAGGGCGCGATTCTCACCGGGGAGCACAAGGACATAATCCTGGTGGACGTAACGCCCCTGTCGCTTGGCATAGAGACCCTGGGCGGTGTCTTCACCAAGATCATAGATCGTAATACTGCCATACCCGTGTCCAAGAGCCAGATCTTTTCGACTGCTTCGGACAGCCAGCCCCAGGTGGAGATACATGTCCTCCAGGGGGAACGGGCCATGGCGGGGGACAACGTCACCCTGGGAAAATTCTTCCTCGACGGGATACCCCCTGCCCCCAGGGGGGTGCCTCAGATAGAGGTCACCTTCGATATCGATGTTAACGGGATCCTCAACGTGAGCGCCAGGGACAAGGGGACCTCCAGGGAGCAGCATGTGACTATCCAGTCCTCCAGGCTCTCCGAGGCGGAGATCGAGAAGATGCGCCGTGCCGCAGAGGATAACCTGGAGATCGACAGGAAGAAGAAGGAACTGGTTGATGCAAGGAACGAAGCCGACTCATTGATATACAGCACGGAGAAGATGCTGACAGATCTGGGCGAAAAGGTTACTGACACAGAGAGGGCCAGTATCCAGGGAGAGATCGAGGAAGTCCGAAGTGCCCTGGCAGGGGAGGACAGCGGAGAGATCCGCAAGGTATGTGAAAAGCTGACCAAAAGTCTCCACGAAATGTCCACCCGGCTTTACGGACAAGATGCCGGTAAGCCGGGGGCAGGTCCGGAACAGCCATCGGAGAGCGCCGACGGAGAAACCGTTGATGCTGAGTTCGAAGAGAACGGGAAGTCCTAGGGAGTGAAACCCAGTGCCCTCTGAGGACAGCCGGGACCTGTACGCGATCCTTGGGGTCTCCCGGGAAGCCACGCAGGAGGAGATCAAGAAGGCCTACAGGAAACTGGTAAGGAAGTATCACCCCGATGCCAATCCCGGTGACGCCGAGGCTGCCGAGAGGTTCAAGAAGATCAATCTTGCTTACGAGATACTTCAGGATCCCCAGAAGAGAGCAGCCTACGACCAGTACGGGACCCTGGGGGATGCCCCTCCTGGAGGGGCTCCTTTCGGGGGGTTCGGACCCTTCGGGGATATTTTCGGGGATATTTTCGACAGCTTTTTCGGCGGTGCAGGACGTCCCTCCAGGGGACCTGTCAGGGGCGAGAACATAGAGGTGTCCCTCTCCATATCCCTTGAAGATGCCTTCAGTGGGGTGACCAGGGAAGTGTCGGTGCCCAGGCAGGAGACCTGCGGGCGTTGCGGAGGTTCAGGTGCCGAGCCGGGTTCGGAGGTCAGGACCTGCCCTAGCTGCCGCGGGTCAGGTCAGGTGGAGACCCAGCAGAGGACACCTTTCGGGACCTTCGTAAGTGTCTCCCAGTGCCGGGATTGCAACGGCTCCGGGAAGAAGATCGATTCCCGTTGCGCCAACTGCGGCGGGTCCGGCAGGGTCAGGACCAGGCACACCGTTGAGGTCAGGATACCGCCTGGAGTGGATTCTGGGACCAGACTCCGTGTAGCGGGAGAGGGCATGGAGGGATCCCAGGGGGGTCCTCCGGGAGATCTTTTCATCTCAATAAAGGTCGAAAGTCACCCCCTATTCGAGAGAGACAGGGATGACCTGCATGCCAGGCTTGATCTGAAGTATCCTCAGGTCGTGCTCGGAGCTTCCGTCGAGGTCCCGACTCCTGAAGGGACAGACAGGATCGAGATCCCACCGGGGACCCAGGGAGGCAAGACCTTCAGGGTAAAGGGTAAGGGCATGCCCCGCCTGAGGGGTTCAGGAAGGGGAGACCTTTACGCCCATGTTTTTATCGAAGTCCCCAGGGACCTCAGCGAGAAGGAGAGGACCCTTGTAGAAGCCCTGGCCCAGGAGATGAATGTTCCGATCCAGTCGACAGGCCTCATGGATCGGATCCGGCAGCTCTTCTCGTGATGTTATAAAAGGGATGACATGCTAGACTATCAATGGACGGGAGGCGGGCGAGCCTCCCTTTTCTATTAGAGTCGAAAAACCGGAGGTGTTCAAAGTCATGAGCGTCGAGGGGTTTTGGTGGTATATAACGCTCGAAGGACAGGACGGTAACGAAGAGGATCTGTCCGCCCTGGCCGATCTCTCGGGGAGTATCGGCTCGGAGATAAAGGAACTGCCGGGCAGGATTGCGCTTAAAGCCTATTTCCGTAGCACCAGGGACCTGGGGTTCTGGATCGGAAGGGTCCAGGACGTAATTTCACCCTGGCCGGGTGTGAGGATCGTTGATATGGGGCGGATAGAGAACCGCCAATGGCACACGGCATGGAAAGATGCTTTCCCCCCCCTGGGTGTGGGCAGCAGGTTCGTAGTGATGGCACCATGGCATAAGGGGAAGGAGCCTGAAGGGAGAACACCTCTTTACATATATCCAGGAAGTGCTTTCGGGACAGGCTACCACGAGAGTACCCAGATCGCCCTTGAGCTGCTGGAGCATACGGTCAAACCGGGCATGAAGGTCATCGATGTTGGTACCGGATCGGGGATCCTGGCCGTGGCCTCCCTCAGGATGGGGGCATCCGGCGTCATTGCCACTGACAACGATCCGGCCATTATCCCCGAGATGAGGGAGAACCTGCGCCTTAACGACATACCTGACGAGGCGGTGGATATCCGTACGGGAGACCTCCTTGAAGGGATCCAGGGGAAGGTGGACCTTGTCTGCGCGAATATCGTTTTCGATCCCCTGGTGTCGATGATACCGGTTATACCGGCACTTCTGACAGAGGGAGGCCTGGCTGTCTTCTCCGGTCTGACGCTGAAGGAAAGGGACAGATTCCTGGAGGTGTTGCCCTCGGGCGGTCTCGCACCGACAAGGGAGATCAGGAAGGGGGAGTGGTGGGGTGTCGCTTCCTCGTGTAAGGCTGGAGTCATCGGTACGGGAGAGTGACACGACGTGGATCCTCGATCCCCGAGAGGGTCATCACCTCCTCTCGGTAAGGCGTTGCCGAGACGGGGACCTGTTCGAGGGGCTTCTTCCCGGAAGGAAGATCCTGATGAGACTGGACCTTTCCTCGGGAGAGGCAAGAGGAGTAGTTATCTCGGAAAGCCCTGAGGGCTCGGGAAGAGAGATCTGGTTACTGGCGGGGCTTCTGAAAGGCGATCCCTTTGACAGGCTCGTGGCACAGTCCGTCGAAACCGGTGTCTCGGTCCTGGTACCCCTTTTGTGTTCAAGATCAGTGGTGAGCATCCCTCCGGGAAAGATCACGTCCAGGATGGAGCGATGGAGAAGGATAGCCATGGAGGCCACCAAACAGTGTGGTCGCGCGGATCCGCCGGAGATCCTGGAGCCGGTCCCGCTATCATCCATCCCCTATCTTCAACTTCCTTCCCACAGGTTTGTCACCGTCACAGGTCCAGCCCAGGCCATACTGGCGTCCCGCCCCCATTCCAGGGCGGCTGTAGCCGTGGGCCCTGAAGGGGACTGGACCGAAGAAGAGCTGGTAATACTGGAGAGAGAGGGTTTCTGCAGGGTCAGCCTTGGCCCCGGGGTGATGAGGTCCCACACCGCCGGGATCGTTGCAGTGGCTGTACTCTCCATGATGTTGGACGGAGATGTCCATGTATGACCGTCTCAGGGGGGTGAGGGTACGGATCCTTCCCATGGGCTGTCGCACCAACCTGTTCGAATCTGAAGCCCTGGGCTGCTCCTTCACGGAGGCTGGTGCCCTCCTCACGGATGAGGAAGTGTTCGATGCAGCTGTTGTCGTTACCTGTTCCGTTACCTCCGAGGCGGACAGGAAGTGCAGGCAGAACCTCAGGAGGCTCAGACGGGAGAACCCCGACGGGATCATCATTGCCGCCGGGTGCTGGGCCCAGAGGATCTCTCCGGAGGAGGCGCGGGACCTGGGGGTCGACTGCCTGGTAGGGAACAGGCTCAAGTTCAGGATCCCAGGGATAGTGACAGAGATGATAGAACATGGGAGACCCACGGAGGGACCACGCATCGAAAGGGTCGATGTGCAGAATCTCAAGGAGTGGGACCCTCTTTATCTTTCTGCACGCAGGACCAGGACCAGGGCATTCCTAAAGATCCAGGACGGTTGCGATCATCGATGTGCCTACTGCATCATCCCGGACCTGAGGGGGATGCCCGTTGAGAGACACCCCGGGGAGATCCTCCAGGAGGTGAGGATGCTTGCATTGTCGGGGTGCAGGGAAGTCGTCTTCACTGGGATCAATCTGGGTATGTTCGGCAGGACCTCAGGAGTCTCCCTGGGAGATATCGTCAGGCGCACCGGGCAAGTGGAAGGGATCGAGAGAGTCCGGTTCGGGTCCCTCGAGCCTTTCTGCCTGACCGAGGATCTTCTTGAGGCTCTGGCTGATACTCCTCAATTCTGTCCCCACCTTCACATTCCGCTCCAGAGCGGCGATCCGGTCATCCTGGAAAAAATGGGCCGCGGCTACACCCCCGGAGAGTTCGAGGCTCTTGTTGGAAGGGCGAGGTATTTCCTTGGAGAAGACCTTCACCTGAGCACCGATATAATCGTGGGTTTCCCGGGGGAGACCGACAAGGCTTTCCTCTCCACTCTGGAGATGCTCGAGAGAGCAGGTGCCGGAAAGGTCCATGTATTTCCCTTTTCCCTGCGGGAGGGAACACCAGCCTCACTTATCGATGGTCGTCTCCCCCCCCGGGTGGTACGCTCAAGGATGGATCAGGCACTTTCAATGGCTTCAGAACTACTGGACCGTTATGCAGGCCGATGGGTGGGGGAGGAAGTGGAGATCCTGGTGGAGAAGAGCCAGGGGGGAGTGGTCCAGGGTCTCTCCAGTCACTTTCTGCGTGTCAGGGTCCCAGGAGAGGCTCTCCAGGGAGAGATCACCACGGTTGTCCCCGGAGATACGAAAAAAGGGGTCCTTCTCGGGATGGTGTGATATAATTCCCTACCAGATATTGCCGTGTCCCTTTCGCAAAGGGGGTCGGAAGCCCCCTGGGCCCGGCCGTCCAGCATCGAGGTGGCGGGTGTTCTTTTAGCGGGGAGCTGATCATGTGAGCCGCGACTGTCTTTTCTGCAGGATCGCCGAAGGAAGCGAAAGGGCGGATATCGTTTACAGCGATCCCGATGTTATAGTAATACGCGATATCCACCCCAGAGCACCGGTACATCTTCTGGTGATACCCAGGCAGCATGTGGGATCCGCCGATGAGGTCGAAGATCCTTCGGTATGGTCCTCGTTAATGAATGCGGCGGTCAGGGTCGCCCGCGACATGGGCCTTTGCGCAGGCGGGTATCGTCTCGTGGTCAACTGTGGGGCAGGAGCCGGACAGACCGTGTTCCATCTTCATGTCCACCTGCTCGCCGGACGGGTGTTCCAGTGGCCGCCGGGATAACCCTGAGTGAGAGAGAAGGGGGGGAACGCAAATGACACAGGTCGTTCGACGCGATAACGAATCCCTCGAAGATGCTCTCAAGCGCTTCAAGCGAGAGGTATCCAAGGGAGGCATCCTGCGCGAGGCGCGCAGGCGCAAGCATTACGAGAAACCCAGCGAGGCGAAGAAAAGGAAGAGAGAGGACGCTTCGAGAAAACGCAGGGGGAAGTAGCAGGCATATGACCGGGCTGGAGGAAAGGATCCACCTCGAGATGGTGAAGGCCATGAAAGCGAGGGACCAGAGCTCCCTCGTACCACTGAGAATGCTCAAGGCGGCCCTGGATAACACGAGGGTCGAGAAGGGCCGGAGCGGGGGATCCCTCTCAGACGAGGACATCCTGTCTGTTGTCCGGAGACTCGTGAAACAGCGCAAGGACGCCGCCGAGCAGTTCTCGGCCGTCGGGGCACTTGGACGTGCAGAAGAAGAGAGGCAGGAGGCGGATCTTCTCTCCTCTTTCCTCCCACCCTCCATGGACGACGGGACTATCCTCGACGTGGTCCGATCCGTTGCGGCCGAGACGGGGGCTAAAGGACCCTCGGACCTGGGAAGGGTCATGGGCAGAACGATGGCCCAACTCAAGGGCAAGGCCGAGGGTGAAAGGATACGCGGTATTGCCGCCAGATTCCTGGATACCCTCTGAACACATGGATATCTTTTAGAGAATAGAAAGGGCCCCGCCTAAGGCGAGGCCCTTTTTTACGGGTTGACACTCAAAATATAGTGGTATAATGTTGAAAACATCCTAGATATAGGGAGTCCGATGCCATGCGATGTCCCAGGTGCGGCCTGATGGAGACCAGGGTCCTCGAGACAAGGACCGCCAGCGAGGGAAGGGTGATCCGCAGGCGCAGAGAGTGCCCAGGATGCATGAACCGCTTCACCACCTACGAAAGGCTCGAGGATCGTCCCGTGCTGTGGATCGTCAAGAAAAGCGGACAGAGAGAGGCTTTTGACAGGGAGAAGCTTCTCAAGGGTTTTGCCAAGGCCTGCGAAAAGCTTCCCGTCCCGCTGGAGCAGATAGAGGAGGCTGTATCCCGGATCGAGGAGACCCTTAGAGAGACAGGCCAGGGCGAGGTCTCGAGCATGACCGTAGGTTCCCTTGCCATGATGGAACTTCGGGATATCCACAAGGTCGCCTACGTGAGGTTCGCATCGGTCTACAGGGAATTCACGGACGTATCCAGTTTCGTAGAGGAGATATCAAGACTCCGCGATGAAAGGAATGGTCAAAGGTGAAGACTCCCGAAAGCGTTGCCCATGTCGAAGGTAACAGCCAGGGGGAATTGTCAGCGGGAAGGCAGATGCTCATCTTTTCCGGCAGGGGAGAGACCACTGACCTGGCCCTCATGGTCGAGGCTCTTGCCCAGGAGGACCGTTCACCGTGGAACGCTTACCGCATACGCGATGCCCTGATCAGGGAGGCAGGGGTCGACCCGGCCACCGCGGAGGAGATCGCACTTGAGGTTGAGGCAGATATCCTCCGGCACGGTAAGGAGAGGGTCACGACCTCAACTATACGGGAACTGGTCAACGTCAAGCTTTTCTTCCGCGGTCTCGATGCTAAACTCGCGGACCATTCGCGGCTCGGTCTGCCTGTCTATGACCTGGAATCGATGATGCTGAGCCCTAACCGGGAGAACAGCAACACATCCCACAACCCGGAGTCGATCAACCTCTCCATCGCGGAGATGATCCTCAAGGAGTACGCCCTCAAGAAGGTCTTCCCGGGCGAGGTGGCCCGCGCCCACCTTGCGGGGGATATACATCTTCACGATCTCGGGATGGTGAACAGACCCTACTGTTCAGGACAGAGCATGGCCTACGTCATCAGGTACGGACTTGACCTGCCCTCCATCACAAGTGTCTCTGCCCCTGCAAGGCACCCCGATGTTCTTCTCGCCCATATTCTCAAGATGACATCGGTGCTGCAGAACAACTTTGCAGGAGCCATCGGCTGGGATGCGGTGAACGTATTCTTTGCCCCCTTTCTGACGGGGCTTCCCTACGAAAAGGTCAGGCAGCTTGCCCAGATGCTGATCTTCGAGTTCAACCAGCTCGCCGGGGGAAGGGGGGGGCAGGTTGCCTTTACCGATATCAACCTCTACTACGAGATACCCGATCATTTCAGGGAAGTACAGGCGCTGGGACCCGGCGGGTTGCCGACGGGCAGGACCTACGGCCAGTACTCCGAGGAATCGAAACTTTTCCTGAGAGCCCTTTTCGAGGTCTACCTGGAGGGTGACAGCCGCGGACAGCCCTTTTTCTTCCCCAAGCCCCTTCTCCACATAACTGACCGCTTCTTCCAGGAGCCAGGGTGGGAAGAATTCCTTCGTTTTGCCTGCCTGGTAGCATCGGAGAAGGGGAGTACCTATTTCGTTTTCGACCGGGGGGGTGTGGCAAAGCTGAGCGAGTGCTGCAGGCTCAGCTTCGAACTCTCCGAGGATGACCTGAGAGAGGCTGCCACGCCCTGGAAGATGCGTTACTGTGCCCTGCAGAACGTCACGATAAACCTTCCAAGGATCGCCTATCGGGCCGGTGGTGACAGGGATAGCCTCTTCGAGATCCTGGACAGGATGATGGAGGCCGCCGCCCTTGCCCATGTCAGGAAGAGGGAGTTCCTCTCGGAGATGCTTGCCTTGGGTTCCAAAGGGCCCCTGGCGGTCCTCTGTGTGGATCACGACGGCGAGACCTATATCAGGCTGAAAAAGAGCAGCTATCTGATAGGGCTCATCGGGCTGGAAGAGATGGTCCACTGCGTTACAGGGAAGAGAATGCACGAAGACCGCGAGGCCATGGATCTCGGACTTGCCGTGACCAGGTACATGGACCTGAAGTGCCGGGAGCTGACGGAACGACTGGGCCTCAAGATCGTTCTGGAGCAGACCCCGGCGGAGAGTACTGCATACCGGCTTGCCCGGCTGGACCTCAAGTTCTTCCCGGACCAGGCCTCAATGTTCGTCAAGGGAGACCCCGACCGGGGGGAGGTCTACTATACCAACAGCACCCACTTCGCCTATGATGCCGATCTCGACCCCGCAACCAGGGTCTTCGAGGAGGGGCGTTTCCACCCCATGATAAACGCCGGGGCCATAACCCATGTCTGGATGGGAGAGCGCAGGCCCGATCCCGGGGCGCTTGCCTCTTTCGTCAAAAAGGTCTTCGAGGGAACCGAGAATGCCCAGATCGCCTTCAGTCCGGAATTCACCATATGCAACGACTGCAGCCGGGTGGACAGGGGACTTCTCGATGCCTGTCCGGTTTGCGGCAGTAGTGATGTGGACGGGATCACCCGTATTACCGGGTATTTCACCAGGACATCATCCTGGAACCCCGGAAAGAGGGGCGAGCTTCGGGACAGGAAGAGGGTTGGCATCGGATGACAGGTTTCCCGGTCCCGCTGGGAGGATACCTCAGGATCTCCTTCATTGACTGGACCGGTCATGTGGCGCCGGTCCTTTTCCTTTGCGGGTGCAACTTCCGGTGTCCCTACTGCCATAACCCTGAACTGGTGACCCCTTCGGGAGGAAGACTGCCTGTCCCTGAAGTACTGGAGGACATAAGACAGAGGGCGGGTTTTCTCGACGGAGTGGTCATCAGCGGTGGAGAACCAACTATCCATGACTCGCTCCCGGAGTTCCTCTCGGAACTCAAAAGCGTGACAGGGCTCAGGATCAAGCTGGATACGAACGGGAGCAGGCCCGGGATGTTAAGGTCCGTCCTGGCAGGTGGGCTCGTAGATTCCATATCCATGGATGTGAAGGCCCCGTGGAAAATGTACGCCAGGATCACCGGACATGGCGGCGGGCCTGTCAGGGAATCCCTGGAGATACTGTCCCTGTCGGGGATACCCCATGAGACCAGGACCACCTTCGTCCCCGATCTGATGAGTCTGGAGGACCTCGAAGTGGTGAGAGACCAGATCCCGCCGGGGTCACCCTGGATAATACAGCCCTTCCGGGGCGGCAGGACCCTTGACCCATCGCTGGAGAAAGGCACCCCTCCCGACAGGGAAAAGTTGAAGATCAACTTTCCGGATGCAATAATCCGTTGATAGAGTATAATTATCCGCGTGTAGTACAGAGGTAATTGTCAAGGCCATGCCCGCTGCCGGTGGGGAACATTGCCTGTTCGCCCGGGAGCGGCCTTTTGTGGGAAGAGAGGTGGTAGCCCCTTTGGTGTCGGGTATTCCTTGATGTCCTGAACAAGGCAGGATCGTGTAGAATCTGATGTGCTGTGAACAATCATCTGGAGGTGAGCATAAGTGAAGAAAGGTCTCTTATTAGGTTTGATCGTGGTCATCGCGGTCATAGGGTTCATGATGATGCAGGGGCAGAAGGCCCCCGAGGCACCGGCCCCGGAACCAGCTGCCGAAGCTCCGGCTCCCGAGCCCGCCGAGGAACCGGCGGAGGAAACGGCAGAGGAGCCTGTTGCGGATGCCGGCCCGATCCATGTTGGAGTATACCTCCCGCTGACGGGTCAGAACGCATTTGGCGGACAGCTTGAGCTCGACGGGGTCAGGATGGCCCACGAAGAGAAGCCCGAAGTTCTCGGCCGCAAGGTGGAGCTGTTCGTTGTGGACAACAAGTCCGACAAGGTCGAGTCCGCTAACGCCGTCAAACGCCTGATCGAAAGAGAGAAAGCCGTCGCCGTTATCGGCACCTACGGATCTTCTCTTGCCATGGCCGGCGGTGAGGTGGCAGAGAGTGCCGGGATCCCCATGGTCGGGACATCCTGCACCAACCCTCTGGTTACCCAGGGCAAGAAGTATATCTTCCGCGTCTGCTTCATCGATCCCCTGCAGGGCGCAGGTGCCGCCACGTATGCCAACAAGGTCATAGGGGCGCAGAAGGCTGCCCTGCTGACCGACGTTGCCAACGACTACGCTGTGGGTCTTGCAGGCTTCTTCGAGAGATCCTTCCTGAAACTGGGCGGCGAAATGGTTTCCAAGCTCAACTACAACTCCGGTGACCAGGACTTCACTGCCCAGCTTACCGAGATCATCAGCAAAGAACCCGACATACTGTTCATTCCGGCCTACTTCGCCGAGGGAGCCATCATCATGAAGCAGGCCCAGGAGCTCGGTGTCGAGTTCCAGATCATGGGTGGCGACGCCATGGATAACCCCCAGATAGTGGAGATCGGCGGCGATGCAGTCGAAGGGTTCGTACACACCACATTCCCCTATGATCCTTCGATGGAGGATATGAACCCTGTCGCCAGGAAATTCACCGACAACTGGATGGCCAAGCGCTCCGATGACCCGAACGTCAATGCGGCTCTCGGCTATGACTCCTACATGATCCTTATCGATGCCATAGAGCGGGCCGGCAGCGCCGACCCCGAGGCCATCACCGCTGCTCTGGCAGCTACCAAGGACTTCGAGGGTGTGACGGGCCTCACCACCATCAATGAGACCCATGATGCCGAGAAACCCATCGGTATCGTGCAGATCAAGGATGGCAAGAAACAGTACATAGCAACGATCACTCCTGAACTCTAGGCTTTTCGGAGCCGCCCTCCACGGGAGAGTCAACGGAGTCTGTGCGGGGGAGGGTACCTTTTCCTCCCCCGCCTTTTACGTGATTACAAGGGGGAGCTCATATGAGCTTGGCAATGTTCATTCAGCATTTTTTTAACGGACTTACCCTGGGAAGCCTCTATGCCCTCATCGCAATCGGATATACCATGGTCTACGGTATCCTGAGGCTTATCAACTTTGCTCACGGTGAGATATTCATGATGGGGGCCTATTTCGTATTCTGGGGTGTAACGCTGTTCCGTCTGCCCTGGTTCATCGCAGTAATCGGAGCGATCATAGTCACCTCCTTTGCAGGAATTATGGTTGACCGTGTAGCCTATAAACCCCTTCGGAACGCCCCAAGGATATCGGCCCTTATCAGTTCGATAGGGGTTTCGTTCTTTCTTCAGAACTTCGCTATCGTAGTGTTCTCGGCGATCCCCCGCCAGGTCCAGAGGCCTGACTGGCTGGTAAAGGTGATCGTAGTGGGGAAGGTCCGGATCCTTCCGCTGACCATTGTGGTCCCTGTCCTCTCCTTCGTCCTGATGATGGGGTTGCTGTACATCGTTTACAAGACCAAACCGGGACTGGGTATGAGGGCCATATCCAAGGACATCGAGACAAGTCGCCTGATGGGTGTTTCCGTCAACAGGATCATAGCCCTCACTTTCGGGATAGGTTCTGCGCTGGCTGCAGCCTCAGGGATAATGTGGGCGCTCAGATACCCCCAGCTACAGCCTGTAATGGGGGTTATCCCGGGTTTCAAGGCATTTATAGCTGCTGTTTTCGGCGGGATAGGGTCAATTCAGGGCGCTGTTATAGGAGGCCTGATCCTGGGATTCATGGAGATAATGATCGTAGCCTTTATGCCCGCTTTGGCCGGTTTCAGGGATGCTTTCGCCTTCGTTCTTCTGATCATCATTCTTCTCATCATGCCTACCGGATTAATGGGTGAGAAGCTGGAGGATAAAGTATGATCGACCCTAAACTCAAGAGAAATTACACGCTTAACGGCGTTGCGGTACTTCTCCTGGCCGGCATCCTCTACTGGGCCGGCGGCAACCTTGACGGCTACAAGATCCAGATTATGAACCTGATCGCCGTCAATATCATTCTTGCACTCAGCCTTAACCTCATCTACGGTTTCACAGGGTTATTTTCACTGGGACATGCCGGTTTCATGGCCATCGGGGCCTATACCTGCTCTCTTCTCATTCTGCCTGCCGCACACAAGCAGGCCATGTTCCTCCTCCAGGCTCCGATGTGGCCCTTCTCGGTCATTCATGCTCCCTTCCTGGTGGCTGTGGTGATCGCCGGGCTGGTGGCGGCCTTCTTCGGGATACTGATAGGTCTTCCCGTACTGAGGCTCGGTGGGGATTATCTGGGGATAGCTACCCTTGGCTTTGCAGAGATCATAAGAGTGCTGGCGAACAATATGCCCCGTGTGACCAACGGTGCGCTCGGGCTGAAGGGAATACCGTCATACTCGAACCTCTGGTGGAATTACGGATGGTGTCTGCTGACGCTGTTCGTGATCATTCGCCTTGTAAGGAGCAACTTCGGGAATACCCTCAAGGCCATAAGGGACGATGAAGTTGCTGCCAGGGCCATGGGGATAAACACCTTCCGCTACCGGCTGACCTCCTTTACCATCGGTGCATTCTTCGCCGGGGTCGGAGGGGCCCTTCTGGCCAGTCTTCTGACGACCATAGACCCGAAGATGTTCCTTTTCATTCTCACTTTCAACGTTCTCATGATAGTTGTTGCGGGCGGCCTTGGTTCTATAACGGGGACAGTCCTCGCGGGGGTGGTTATCACGGTACTCCTTGAGTGGCTGAGGTTCGTCGAGAACCCCATTTCGCTGGGCAACATGACCATACCCGGTATTCCCGGGATGCGAATGGTGGTATTCTCCCTGGCCCTTCTCTTCATTATTCTTTTCAGGCACCAGGGTATCATGGGAAGACGGGAGTTCAGCTGGGACTGGTTCTTCGGCCTCTTCCGGAAGAGAGGTGAAGCCTGATGCCGGTCAGTGATTTCATTCTAGAGACAGAGGCGCTCACGATGCGCTTTGGCGGTCTTGTCGCAGTCAGGGATTTTTCGGTCCGTGTACCCAGGGGAAGCATTGTCGGGTTAATAGGGCCCAACGGAGCCGGAAAGACGACCTGTTTCAACGTGGTGACGGGTTTCTACAAACCCACTGAAGGGAGGATACTCTTCAGGGGGGAGGACGTAACGGGCTGGGCTCCTCACAAGGTGTGCTCTGCAGGCATAGCAAGGACCTTCCAGAACATAAGGCTCTTCAGCACTGCCAGCGTCCTGGAGAACGTAATGGTTGGGGCGAGAGTTCGCCAGAGCACTTCCTGGTGGCACGCCCTTCTAAGTCTTCCATCCTACTGGAAGGAGGAGAGGGAGGTAAGGGACAAGGCCATGTTCCTGCTCGAGTCCGTGGGACTCCAGAAGCTCGCCGGCGAAGAGTCCGGAGGCCTGCCCTATGGGGCACAGCGGAGGCTGGAGATAGCAAGGGCCCTTGCTACTGACCCGTCCTTCTTGCTTCTCGACGAGCCCGCTGCCGGGATGAACCCCAACGAGACCCAGGAGCTGATGGGCTTCGTCAAGGACATCCGGTCCCGGTTCGACCTTACGGTGCTGCTTATAGAGCACGATATGAAGGTGGTAATGGGCATCTGTGAGCATATCTGGGTCCTCGATTACGGGGTGACCATAGCCGAGGGCAAGCCCGAGGAGATCCAGTCCAACCCCAGGGTCATCGAGGCCTACCTGGGAGAGGAGTTCATCCAAGATGCTTAGTATCAGAGACCTCAATGTTCATTACGGCGGCATCCACGCCATAAAGGGTATCTCCCTCGAGGTCCCTCAGGGGAAGATAGTCACACTGATAGGGGCCAATGGTGCCGGCAAGAGCTCCACTCTCCGGACCATTGCTGGCATTGTGAAGAAAAGCAAGGGCTCCATTCAGCTCGATGGGAGGGAGATATCGGGGTTTGCCCCGGAGGAGATCGTCAAGTCAGGGATAATGATGGCCCCTGAGGGGAGGAAGATCCTCCCCCATCTGACCGTTCTGGAGAACCTTATGCTGGGTGCCTTCAGCAGGAGCGACTCCGACGGGATAGCCAGGGACCTTGACTGGGTCTACGAGCTCTTCCCGAGGCTCAAGGAGAGGACTTGGCAGAAGGGGGGTACCCTCTCCGGAGGAGAGCAGCAGATGCTGGCTGTCGGAAGGGCCCTCATGGGGTCTCCCCGTCTTCTGATGCTGGATGAACCTTCTCTGGGTCTGGCGCCCCTTCTTGTCAAGGAGGTCTTCGATATCATCCAGACCATCAACAGCGAGGGCAAGACGGTCCTCCTGGTGGAACAGAACGCCTATGCCGCCCTGAAGATAGCCGACGCGGCATACGTCCTGGAGGTGGGCAGGATAGTTCTCTCCGGGACAGGAAAAGAACTGCTTGATGATCCAAAGGTCCGGGAAGCCTACCTGGGGGGGTAGGAAAACGGGGGCCCTGAAATAAGACAGGGCCCCTTACGCGGTACTGGAGGTGTATGAGCCTTGACCGTATGGAACCTTCCCAACATCCTGAGCCTCTCAAGGGTATTTCTTGCCCCTCTCGTCATGGTATTCCTTACCCTGAGGGGGCAGTTCGGGAACATTCTCGGACTTCCCTTCGGAGACGTTCTCGCGGGACTTGTATTCACCATAGCGGCCCTCACCGATACCTTTGACGGGTACTTCGCCCGGAAGCACGGAATGGTGACCAATCTCGGCAAGCTCATCGATCCCCTTGCCGACAAGATCCTGGTGATCGCAGCCCTTATTTCTCTTGTGCAGCTTCAGCGATTGCCGGCCTGGATCGTTGTGGTCATCATCTCCAGGGAGTTCTTCGTCACCGGTCTTCGGATGGTCGCCGCCTCGGAAGGGGTTGTCATCGCAGCATCCAGGGGAGGCAAGGTGAAGACCGTTACCCAGATCGTGGCGATCCTCCTGGTGATCTTCAACCTTCCAGGTGGACTGGCCGCCATGTGGGTCGCCATGATAGCCACCCTCTGGTCGGGTATGGACTACCTGGTCGAGGGTAGAAAACTCCTTACCTGAAGCCCGGTATAGGGAAATGGACCCTGTCCCCCCGGGTCAAAATGGTCGGATGAAGGGTGCTATAATTAACTGAAGCGAAAGACGAGCCTGGCACCACGAGAGGCACCTTCAGCCGAGCCGAAGAAAAGAAGTAGGAGGTCTTGCTAGATGGTTAGGAAGATACAGCCTGAACCTTTCCGTATCAGGATGGTGGAACCTGTCACGGTACCGGACCAGGCACAGCGGGAGGACGCCCTCAGGAAGGGCCATTTCAATATGTTCGGCCTTACTTCCCGTGACATCTACATCGATCTGCTGACGGACTCTGGCACAGGGGCAATGAGCAAGCAGCAGTGGGCGGCTCTGATGAGAGGTGATGAAGCCTATGCAGGGGCCGACAGCTTCTTTGCCCTGAAGGATTCCGTCCGTGAAGTTCTGGGCTTCGAATACGTCATTCCGGCCCACCAGGGGAGGGCTGCCGAGAACATCGCCTTCGGAACCCTCCTGAAGAAAGGCGACATCGTACCCTTCAACATGCCCTTTGACACTACCCGGGCCCATATCTTCAACATGGGTGCCGATCCCGTCGACTGCGTCGTTGACGACGCCTTCGATCCTTCCTCTGATCACCCCTTCAAGGGTGATGTGGACATCCGGAAGCTTGAGGACACTATCAGGCATTACGGCAAGGACAGGATACCCCTGATAATGGTGACCGTCACCAACAACTCCGGTGGAGGCCAGCCGGTAAGCCTGGGTAACCTGAGATCCGTTTCGGCCGTTGCGAAGAGGGAAGGGATCCCCTTCTTCCTTGATGCTGCAAGAATGGCGGAGAATGCCCACTTTATCAAGGTAAGGGAGAAGGAGTGCGCCGATATGTCCGTGGCGCAGATCCTGAGGGCCATGATGGACTGCGTCGACGCCATAACCGTATCCTGCAAGAAGGACCCCCTGGTCAACATAGGAGGGATGATATGCTGCAGGACCGAGGATATGTACCAGAAGCTCCTCCCTCGGGTCATCCTCTACGAAGGTTTTGTCACCTACGGCGGGCTGGCGGGCAGGGACCTGGAGGCTCTGGCCCTCGGTCTTCGGGAGATGACCGACGAGCAGTACCTGGCACACCGTGTGGCCCAGGTGGCCTATCTCGGCGATATCCTGGAGGAGGGCGGGGTCCCCTACGTTAAACCGGCAGGGGGACACGCCATCTTTATCGACGCCGCGGCATTCCTCCCCCACATCCCACAGAAACACTACCCGGCGGATGTGCTGGGCATCGAGATATACCGTGAGGCGGCCATAAGGGGGATCGGACTCGGAGCCCTGGCCTTTGCCACAGAGGACGAGAAGACCGGAGAGATGATGCTTCCCAGGCTTGAGCTCTTTCGTCTGGCCATCAACCGGAGGACCTATACCAACAGCCACATCGAGTATGTAGGCGAGTCCATTGTGAATGTCTTCAAGCGCAGGGACAGCATACGCTACGGTCTGAAGGTCACCTACGCACCACCCGTCAAGGGGCTTCACCACTTCCTGGCCCACCTTGAGCCTTTCGATCTGAAGTGACGACCCCTCGGGGGGGACGGCCTGGCCGCCCCCCCTTTTTTGACGCCCCTCCCTGCGGGGAATATAATGTCACTCTGAAAGGAAAACTCCCCGTCCCTGATGCCGATCGAGGTGAACTGAATGTTAGAAGCACTGAAAAAGTCTCTGGGGCTCGACCGGAACGAAAGGACCCTGAAACGCTTCGCTTCCGCGGTTTCGAGGATCAACGCCCTGGAACCGTCAATGCAGGCCCTCTCGGATGATGATCTTGCCGACCTGGGACCCCTTTTCAGGGAACGAGCAATTGGCGGCGAGTCCCTGGACGAACTGCTACCCGAAGTGTTTGCCGCCGTCCGTGAAGTGTCAGGGAGGACCCTGGGACTCCGGCACTTTGATGTCCAGCTCATGGGGGGAATAGCGCTCCACGAGGGCAAGATAGCCGAGATGAAGACCGGCGAGGGCAAGACCCTGGTGGCAACCCTTGCTGTGGTCCTTAACGCGCTGAAGGGCGAAGGGGTGCACCTGGTGACCGTCAACGACTACCTGGCTCAAAGGGACGCAGAGTGGATGGGGCCCATATATAAATTTCTGGGACTCTCCGTGGGAGTGATCTACGCTTTCATGGACCAGGCCGAGAGAGTAGCGGCCTACAAGGCGGACGTCACTTACGGTACCAACAGCGAGTTCGGTTTCGACTACCTCAGGGACAACATGGCCGTAAGCGCCTCCCAGCTTGTTCAGCGTGAGCACTCTTTCATAATCCTCGACGAGGTGGACTCCATTCTTATCGATGAGGCAAGGACCCCCCTGATCATCTCTGGCCCCTCCGAGGACAACGTGGAGGTCTACAGAAAGGCTGACGACGTAGCCAGGAGGCTTCGCAAGGGTGAGGACTTCGAACTCGAAGAGAAGGAGCGGAACGTGGCCCTTACCGAGGCGGGGATCGCCAGGTGCGAGAAGGTACTTGGTCTGCCCGACCTGTTCACCGACTACCAGAGATCCGAACTGGGGCACAGGATTGTCCAGGCTCTCAAGGCCCACCACCTCTTCCAGAGAGATGTCCATTACGTAAACAAGGATGGCGAGATAGTCATCGTCGACGAATTCACAGGAAGGCTGATGTTTGGAAGAAGGTACTCCGACGGGCTTCACCAGGCGATCGAGGCCAAGGAGAGGGTCAGCGTGGGAAGGGAGAACCAGACCCTGGCCACCATCACTCTTCAGAACTACGTCAGGATGTACAGGAAGGTGGCTGGAATGACGGGGACCGCCGCTACCGAGGAGGAGGAGTTCAAGGACATATACGGTCTGGAAGTGGTCGTCATTCCCACCCATATGCCTATGATCAGGAAGGACAACCCCGACGTGATATTCCGGACCAGGCAGGAGAAGTTCGCAGCCGTGGCCGATGATGTGGAAGAGACCCACCGTACGGGTCAGCCCGTCCTGATAGGTACGACTTCCATCGAGAGTTCCGAGATCCTTGGAAAGATACTGAAGTCAAGAAGGATCGAACACAGGATCCTGAACGCCAAGTACCATGAAATGGAAGCCCATATAGTCGCCCAGGCCGGAAGGCTTGGGGCGGTCACCGTTGCGACCAACATGGCGGGTCGTGGAACGGACATAGTCCTCGGTGGCAACCCTCTCTTTCTCGCCAGGGAGGAGGCCCAGAGAAGAGAAGTTGACCATGCTTCCGACAGGGAAACCTTCGAGGAGATCCTCTCCGAAATGAGGGAGGAGTGTTCCAGGGAGCACGGCGAGGTGGTCAGGCTCGGTGGTCTCAAGATCATCGGAACCGAACGGCACGAGTCACGAAGGATAGACAACCAGCTCCGGGGGAGGAGTGGACGCCAGGGAGACCCCGGGTGCAGCACCTTCTACCTCTCTCTCGAGGATGATCTTCTCCGCCTTTTCGGCTCCGACCGGATAAGCGGGTTCATGGAAAAGCTGGGGCTCGAGGAGGGTGAATACATAGAGCATGGTCTTCTCACAAAAGCCATAGAGACGGCTCAGAAGCGGGTGGAGGAGTTCCACTTTGACATCCGTCGCCAGCTTCTTATGTATGATAACGTGATGAACCAGCAGAGGGAGGCCATTTATCAGGAGCGCAGGAAGATCCTCTCCGAGCCGGACCTTGCCGGGCATGGCCGTCAACTGGTTGAAGATGCCCTTGAAAGCATCATCGAGCGCTTCTTCCCCGAAGGGGAGGAACCCCAGCCCCAGGCTGTGGCTGTCTCTCTTAAGGGTGTCTTCTGGCCGGGTATAGAGAGGCACCTTGAAGGGGTTCAGACCCCGGAGGACCTGGAGGTATCAAGGGCTGCCATAATGGAAGAGGTCTCCCGGAGGCTCGTCCAGAAGCTGGAAGAAATGGGTGCCCTCAACGCCAGCGAGATGATCAGGTTCCTGCTCCTCAACGTTCTTGATTCGGCCTGGAAGGAGCACCTTCTGGCCATGGACGAACTGCGGAGAGGGATAGGGCTGAGGGCAATAGGGCAGAAAGATCCCCTTCTTGAATATCAGTTCGAATCCTATAATCTTTTCCAGGAGATGATGGAGAGGGTACGCCTCTCCTTCGCACAATATTTTTTCAGGGTTTCCGTGATGTCCGAGGGGTCGGCCCCTGCCAGGCACCGGGATGCCCTGAAAGAGACCAGGGATATTGCACTGCCTGTTCCCGACGGTCAGGGAACAGGTCCCGCCAGGCCCCAGCCTGTCAGGAGCGGCGGCAAGATCGGGAGGAACGCACCCTGCCCCTGCGGTAGCGGGAGAAAATACAAGCACTGTTGCGGAAAGAATGTCTGAGAACCGAATCTACCGTCCTGTTCCCCGGACGCAAGGGAGTGATACTCTTGAGACCGAGATCCTTGTTCCCTGTACTGGTACTGACCATAATGCTAGTCCTTTGCGGCACCGTCCATGGGCAGGATATTCCGGCCCTTCTCTCCAGGTCCCTGAATGAAGCTCCGTCCCTGGAGGTGCTTGGTTCCGGTAAAGGTTTCGTGGTCCTGAGAGACATCAGCTACCGTCTTCTTGCCGATGGGAGTACCGAGAGGAACACCATCATCTTCCTGCATGAAGGAGGAGGTCTCCCGGACAGATGGAGGAATTGGGAGATCGTCGTTCCCGAGGGAGGGGAGGCTTCAGTCACCGAGGCTGCTCTCTACGACCCCGCCAGTCGCCGGATCCAGTACCCGTTGATCCCGAGGGATAAAGAGAGGAACGGAGTCGAAATGATCGAGGTGAGGCTCCCCAACAACTTTGAGGGTAATATCCTTGCACTGTCCTACCGCCAGGTCTTCCCAACGAGGATGAACCTTGAGGACGCTGTCCCCATAGATCTGGATCTTCCCCAATGGGAACAGAGGATCACCCTGACGGTCCCGTCCGGTGCTGAACCTGTCTGGCTCAGCGAGAATCTTCCCGACCCTCAGGTTAGCAGGGGAGGGGCCGAGGACATCTACACATGGAGCGTGATCAACACCCCGGCGTCAGAAGGCTCTTCTCTCTCCCCCGACCGGGGGCGCTGGGTGCTTTTCAGCCTGAGGAAGGGTCTGAGATACTCTCTCTCTGAAGCAGATTCTGTCGCCGCTTCCCTGAAAGCCGATCCCCCCTCCCGGGTTGTCTCCATGATGGGAGACCAGGACAGGACAAGGAGTGGGATCAGGATCATGGAGTATATGAACGATCCTGACCGCCTGGAAAGGACCCTCCCATCGGATCTCGTCAGAACCCCGGGAAGGATACCAGCCGAAGGCCCCTGGACAGAATGGGAGGCATCGTTCCTTCTGGGAGAATGGCTGAGAAAGGTCGGATGGGGTGTGGAGATCCTCTGGGATCCCCGTGTTCCCCTCGGAGACCAGTCGCCCGCCACAGTAAGGGCATGGGAAAGACCGGTCCTTTCGCTAACCCCGCCTACGGGAAAATCCTTCATGTTCGAGATAGGACAAGCCGCCAGACCGGGCTCGACGCCTCCCAGATTATGGGGGAGGACAGTCTACTCCCTGGAGGGAAGCTCCCCATCACGAAGGGTACTGCCCGCGGGCGGCCCGGGAGATCACAGGCTTTCGTTTGACTGGACCGTTGATGTATCTTCAGACGGAATGGCCACCGGAGAATTGGTGATCACCGCCAGGGGTGCATGGGTCGATACATTACAGCTAAAAGGGTCCATCGAAAAGGACCAGGTCACAGAGATCCTGGGCTCCTTTTCATGGCCCTCCATCCCCGGATTTTCTTTCGAAGGGGCCCTTATGGAACCGGCAGGAACAGGTTTCAGGATCAAGGTTCCCTTGAATGCCCGGATCGCCATACCCGGAGGTGAGGGCCTGCTGCTCAGGATGCCCTCAGTGGTGATGCCCTGGCAAAGTTCCATAGCAGAGAAAGGAGCGGGAGGGGGTATCCGGTTCCCCTTCGTTTACGAGCAGTCAGTCAGTATAGGGCTCCCTGAAGGATTCGATGTGATGGTCCTGCCGGCGACCCGACCTTATGAATCAGGAACGGTCAAACTGGAGGAGTCCATGAGGGTCAGGAGAGGACGGACCCTTCTGGCGGAGCAGAAGACCGTCGTCTCAACGGCGAGATTGGATGAACAGGCCAGGCAGGCCCTGACGAATGCCGTTAGACAGGGCCTGGGTTGGACCGGGACCACAGTACCCATGAAGAAAAGGTGACCGAAAGCGGGGAGGAGCCATGAAAAAGGATATTGTCGCTGTTATTACAGAAATGCTGGAGATATCCATAGGGAAGATCGCCTGCGAAAAGGGGATCCCCCTTGAGGCAAGACCCCTCGTTGAGCTAGAGAGGGGAAGAAGGGAGGGGCAGGGAGACTGGGCAACCAACGCCGCGATGCAGTGGGCGAGGACCTTCGGGGAGAAACCCCTGGATGTGGCCCGCAGGATAGTATCCCTTCTTCCGGGGAGCCCCCTCGTGGAAAGGGTCGAAGTAGCGGGACCGGGTTTCATCAACTTTTTCCTCTCAAGGTCCTGGATGACCGGGACAGTAGAGCACATTCTGGGATGCGGTCCTGACTTTGGCAGGGTCAACAGCGGGGGAGGACGCAGGGTCCAGGTCGAATTCGTCAGCGCCAACCCGACGGGGCCCCTGCATGTCGGTCACGGAAGAGGGGCGGCCGTAGGCGACATATGCGCGAGGATCCTCTCCTTTGCCGGGTGGAAAGTTGAGAGGGAGTACTATATCAATGACGCAGGACTCCAGATGGAGCTCCTGGGGAGATCAACCCAGTCAAGGTACTTTGAGATATGCGACCGGTCCGAGGAGGCTCCCTTCCCCGAGGATGGCTACAAGGGAGGATACATCTTCGATCTTGCACGGAATGTTCTGGATTCTGAAGGGGAGCGTTTCCTTGGAATGCCCCTCAAGGAGTCCCTGCCCTTTTTTACTGAGTACGCAGGAAGGGTCATCCTGGAAGGTATCAAGAAGGACCTCGAAGATTTCGGGGTAAAATTCAATGTCTGGTTCTCGGAGAAATCTCTCTACGATGGAGTAAGGGTCCCGAGCATGCTGGAGACCCTCAAGAAGAACGGTTTCGCCTTCGATGCAGATGGGGCTACCTGGTTCAAGGCCACGGCCTTCTCCGACGACAAGGACAGGGTACTCATCAGGAGCAACGGTGCCCCCACCTACTTTGCCTCCGATATAGCCTATCACAAGGACAAGTTCGACCGGGGGTTTGACATGGTAATTGATGTGTGGGGTGCCGACCACCACGGCTACATCCCGAGGATGAAGGCTGCAGTGCAGGCTTTGGGGAGAAAGGAGGAGGATCTCCAGGTCCTCCTTATCCAGTTCGTGAATCTCCTCAGGGGTGGAGAGCAGGTTTCCATGTCAACCAGGTCGGGTGAGTTTGTCACCCTCAGGGAGGTCATAGACGAAGTGGGAGTGAACGCCACCAGATACTTCTTTGCCATGAGACGATCAGACAGCCACCTTGACTTCGACCTGGACCTGGCCAAGAGCGCTTCCACGGACAACCCTGTTTACTACGTCCAGTACGCCCATGCAAGGATTCACAGCATCTTCAGGGAGGCGACGGCCAGGGGTATCACAGTCCCCGATCCCTCCGGGGCAGACCTTTCCGTCCTGGTAGAACCGGAGGAGATCGCCCTTGTCAAGAGACTCTCGGCCTTTCCCGAGGAAGTGGAGAAGGCCGCGAACGACCTTGCCCCCCACAGGATAGTCTTCTATGCCTACGACCTGGCGGGTGACTTCCACTCCTTCTACAATGCCCACCGGGTACTGGGGGTGGGGGCGGAGCTGGAGGGAGCGAGGCTGCTTCTGGCTGAAGCCTCCCGGACAGTTCTGGCCAACGCTCTTTCACTGCTTGGGATAAGCGCACCGGAGAAGATGTAGGCATGATCCGACTGCGCTGGGTGGTCCTGATAACAGCAGGTCTCTGTTTCCTGGCGATCGTCGGAACGGCTTATATCCTGGAGCTAAAAAAGATAAGCAGGCTTGGGTCCATCGTCGATGAAAGGATGGACCGCCTCGTCGCCGTTACAAGGGATGTACAGGTCCTCAGGGAGAAGATCATCTTCTACAGGACCCCGGAGGGTGTGGCTCGCCTCGCAAGGGAGCAGTTCAACCTGACCTACCCTGGCGAGCAGATCTTCCGGATCGAGGTGGTGTCGGAGGACTCCTTGCCGGGAGACTCTCCGTAGCGTATAATGTTCTGCCGTATGTCCCTGTCTCTCCGGAACCGGGGAGACCATAGGCCAAGGGGAGGAGGTGAATGACGTGCGACCGTATGAAATGGTTACGATCTTCCAGGCCGATCTTGAGGATCATAAGTCGGCTGTGGAGGAGATAGAGGGGGTCGTGCGCAACCTGGGAGGCGAGATCGAAAAGAGCAGTTCCTGGGGGAAGAGGCGTTTTGCCTATCCCATCCAGAAACAGACCGACGGGTTCTACGCGGTTCTCTCTTTCAGTCTCGAACCATCGCAGGTCAGCGAACTGGAACGATTGCTGAAGCTCAAGACCCAGGTCCTGAGGCACCTGGTGATAGCACTGGATGAAGCCTAGGGAGTGATACCGATGGCCAGAGGTTTCAACAAGGCGATCTTAATGGGGAATCTGGCTAGGGACCCGGAAGTGCGCTATACCACTTCAAAGCAGGCTGTTGCCAGGCTCACGGTGGCCGTCAATCGCCAGTGGAAGAACAGGGACGGGGAAGTCCAGGACCAGGCGGACTTCATCCCTGTAGTGGTTTGGGGATCCCAGGCAGAGAACTGCGAGAGATATCTCCGGAAGGGGAGCCCTGTTCTCGTGGAGGGAAGGATCCAGGTTCGCAACTACGAGGCTGGAACAGGAGAGAGGCGCTGGGTGACAGAGGTCATAGCCCAGGGTGTCACATTCCTGGGAACCCGTAGGGAGAGCAGTGAGGGGTTCTCACCCGACCCCGATCAGGGATCAAGGGGCGGAAGCCTCCGTGAGAAGGGTTTCGGTGACGATTTCGTAATGGATATCTCCGAGATGGACGACACCAAGGACGATGGGGAGGATGCTGATATCCCCTTCTGACGTCTAGAGAACAGCTTAAGGGAAGGAGGATCGTGATGGCCTTTTCACCAAGGAACAGCGGAAACAAAAGAAACAAGAGAAGGAAACCCAAGGTCTGCATGTTCTGTGTGGACAAGATCGAGCACATAGATTACAAGGATGTTGAGAAACTCAGGAAGTACATAAGCGAGCGTGGAAAGATAGTCCCCAGAAGGGTGACGGGGAACTGTGCCAAACACCAGAGGCAGCTCACGGAAGCGATCAAAAGGGTGCGTTACCTTGCGCTCCTTCCGTACAGCGCCGAGTAGAGACGATAACCCGTGTTCCTCGCGGGGGGAGGAGCCGAGGCTTCTCCCCCCGTTCTGTTAGGGAGGTTGTAAGTAATGGACAGGACCAGGGCTCTGGTCGAATCTTCGCTTCTCGTAGCCCTCTCAGCCATGCTTTTTCTGGCGGGCCACTTCCTGCCCATAGTAGGGATGGCCTTCTCGCTGGTATGTCCTGCCCCCCTTGTTGTTCTCGGTCTCAGGCACAGCCTTGGGAGGGCGGTCCTTGGTGTTGCGGTCGCTACGGTCATTACGGCTGCCTTTACAGGGGCGGTGGGGGCTCTCTTCTTCTGTTTCGGGTTCGGCTTCCTCGGGATCGCCCTTGGGGCCCTGGGGAGACGTTTTGGGAGAGCCGTTGACATAGTCCTTTACGGTATCCTTGTCTCCATTGGGAGCAAGCTCCTCCTCATGGTAATAGCCATCAAACTTACCGGCATTAATCCCTTCGGCCTTGAGGAAGCGGAGATAATGCCCGTGGTCGAGAGGATCGCCTCGCTCTACTCAGGTCTGGGCATGTCAGAGGAGGCGCTTTCCCTGGCGAAAGAGCAGATGCGCGCCACTCTGTCGCTGATCCCCTTGATCTTTCCTGCACTCCTTGTAATGGCTGCGACGGTTGACTGTTTCCTGAGCTATATTGTAAGCGCCGCGGTCCTGAAAAGGCTCGGCAGGGAGACCCTCCCTGGACTCCCCGAGTTCAGCCGATGGCGTTTCCCTAAGAGCATCTTCTGGGCGCTTATCGCCTCCTTGGCTCTCCACCTGACGGGGGCCTATTACCCTTCAATGGCATTCCTGCAGAGGACGGCTCTGAACCTGCGCCTTCTGGTTACAGCTCTTTTCTTCTTCCAGGGGCTGGCCGTAGGATGGTCCTTCATGCAGGCAAGGGGCCTGGGCCGTTTTTTAAGGGTTGCCCTGACAGTGCTTGTATTTGTCGTATCATTCCTTGCACAGATAGTTCTTGTTTTAGGTATTATTGACATGTGGTTCGATCTGCGTTCCAGGTTTCGGGGGGGAAGAGCATGAAGGTGATCCTGTTGACAGATATACCCAAGCTGGGGAAAAAGGGCGACCTCATCGATGTGGCTGAAGGCTACGGAAGGAACTACCTAGTTCCCAGGAAGATGGCCGAAGAGGCGACCAGGGAGAAGCTCGAAGAGTGGAACCAGCGCCAGAGAACGAAAGAGGTCAGGGCCAGACGCGAAGAGGAGGAGGCCAGGAACCACAGGGCGCTTCTCCAGGGGAAGCAGGTAGTTCTCAGAGCGACAGCAGGAGAGAAGGGGAAGCTATTCGGAAGTGTAACAGCAGCCCAGGTGGCAGAAAGCATCCAGGAAAGGTACAAGATGCCGGTCGACAAGAAGGACATCAAACTCCCCTCGCCTGTGAAGGAGTTGGGCTCCTACAACTTTTCCGTAAGACTTTATCAGGGAGTTGAAGCAGAGATGATCCTTCAGGTGGAGGACGAAAGGGTTGAGTGACCAGCTCTTCGAGAGGATACCGCCCCATAGCATCGAAGCCGAGAGGGCGGTAGTAGGGGCCTGTCTCCTCGACAGCGATGCCCTTACCATATGCCTCGACTCCCTTCTGCCCGAGGACTTCTATGACGGGAGCCACCGTCAGGCCTTCCAGGTAATGAGAGAGATGGCCGAGAAGGGTAAACCCGTGGACCCTCTGACCTTCCTCGACGAACTGTCGAGAAGGGGACTTTCGGCTACCCTGGGAGGGCAGGCATTCATCGCGGGGTTCGTGGATTCAGTCCCCACGACTGCCAATGCCGAATATCACGCAAGAATAGTACGGGACAAGTCCATTCACCGAAGGCTGATCCAGGTCGGGGCTGAGGTGGCCAGGCTGGGCTACAATGAGGACAGGGAGATCGAGGACGTGATGGACCAGGCCGAGAGGGCTGTCTTCGAGATAACCCAGAGAGGTACCCAGACACCCTTCCGGAGGGTAGGGGATGTTCTCGGTCCCACCTTCCGTGACATAGAGGAGAAATTCCACTCTCCCGACAGTTCCGTCACCGGGGTGCCCAGCGGATTCGACGATTTCGAGAGGCTCACAGGAGGATTCCAGCCTGGCAGCCTTAACATAATTGCCGCCAGACCCTCCATGGGGAAGACCGCCCTGGCGCTCGACATTGCCATGCACGCCTCCGTAGACAGGGGGATCCCTGTGCTGATGTTCAGCCTTGAGATGGGCGCAGAACAGCTTGTCCAGAGGATGCTGGGATCAAGGGCCAGGGTCAACGTACACGATCTCCGAACGGGGATGTTCCATGAAAGCGCCTGGGAGAAGCTGGCCTCGGCCGCGGGTGATCTTTCAAGGGCGCCCTTTTTTATCGACGACAGCTCTGTGCTCACAACCCTGGAACTTCGGGCCAGGTCCAGGCGGTTCAGGTCCCAGGTCATGAAAGCAACCAATGGCCTTATTGTGGTCGATTACCTCCAGCTGATGCAGCTAACCAAGAGGACAGAGAGCAAACAGCAGGAGGTCGCCGAGATCTCCCGGTCCCTCAAGGCGATCGCCAGGGAGCTCGAGGTCCCCGTGATCGCCCTCTCCCAGCTCTCGAGGGCAGTCGAATCCAGGACCGAAAAAAGGCCGCAGCTGTCGGACCTGCGTGACAGCGGCGCCATAGAGCAGGACGCCGACCTGGTCATCCTGCTCTATCGTTCCGGGTACTACGATGCCCCCTCGGAGGAGAGCGACAACACCGCCGATGTCATCATCGCGAAGCACAGGAACGGCCCCACCGGTACTGTCAGGCTGACCTTCTTCAAGGAACATGCCCGTTTTGCAAGTCAGGCCTGGATACCCTAGGGTCTTATGGTCACGGGGTGATATGATTGAGCAAGATCGCCGGCAGCAAGGTACCCCGGAAAGACATCTGTCACTTCCGGCCTGAAAGCGGCTGCATTGTTCCAGACCCTGTGGCCACGGTCCTTATCCTGTTCGTGCTATCTGTCCCCAACCTTGTATTCTCAGGTGCCTTCTGGTTCGAGACCCTGCACCTCATGAAGTGGGCTGTTGTATTTGTGCCTGCAGGTGTGCTGGTTGCCGTGGCCGGCGCCAGGATAGCTTTCATAAAGGATGTTCGTAACAGTTTTGTACTGGACCCCTTCGGTGCGGTCTGGCTCTTCCTTGTGCTGTTCCTTGTCCTACAGCCCCTCTGGGCCCCTGTAACGTCCATGCCGACCTTTACAAGGGAGTGGTTCTTCTTCGCTTCCCTATGGGGTTTCTATATTGTAACCCGTAACGGGTTCGACAGCAGGAGGCTGAATCTCCTTCTCTGGCTTGCAGCGTTGGCGGGTGCCGTAAATGTTATCTTTGCCGAGCTGCAGATCCGTGAAATTCACCATCTCTTCCCCTTTATCTATCCGACGCCAGGAAAATACATCGGGAACACGGGACAGCAGAACATGTTCGGGCTCTGGGTCGCCATAGCAATGCTGGGATCCTCCTGGCTATTCATGAGAGTTGGTACCGACGAAGAGGGAGGAGAGAAAAAATGGGCCACCGTGGCCCCCAGCCTTCTCCTGTTTTCCGTAAACGCCTGGGGTGTCTGGAATTCCACCAGCAGGTCGGCAGTTATCTCCTATGCCCTCGGGCTTTTCGTCCTCTCACTCCTCCTGGTCAGGTCAATGGGTGCAAGGAAGGTCCTGGTGCGCCTGGCGGTTATTATTGCCATTCTCACTGTGACCTTTTCCGGTACCCTCCTGTTCGGCCGGGGTAACGCCTTCGTCATGAAGACCTTCCAGATGGTGGAGCACTTCCAGACCGTGGGAAAACGTGACAGCATCTGGCTCACTACCGCGGAGATGTTCAGGATGCACCCCGTCAGCGGGGTTGGGCTGGGGCATTACAAGTGGAACTACCTGGAGGCCCAGAGGAGGATGCTGGAGAAACATCCGGGAATGAAGTGGCAGTACACCTACTGGGCCCACAGCGAGGTCTTCCAGTGGTTCTGCGAGACAGGGATCTTCGGCGGGCTTATCCTCGCTGCCCTGGGTTCGTGGTGGCTCAAATGTCTCTTTTCGATGCTGAAGAGGGAGGGTCCCCTATCCCCCGAAGGGGTCTGGGCTTCATCTTTTCTGTTCCTGATATGGTTCAACGCCCTCTGGACCCGCCCTTTCCACAGGATCGAGGATGCTCTGTGGATGGCGCTGGCCTTTGGTCTGGCCAACAGGGAGGTCCTTCCCTCCGGGTTCTCCTGGACTGAGATCAGAAAGGACTGGATCCTGAGATCCCTGGGGTTGACCATGTGCGCCGTTGCTGTTGCCGGGCTGCTGTTCTTCGCCAGGGGAATGGGAGGCGACAGGCTTTTGAGGAGGGCACACATGGCGGCCGACGCTGCAGAGCAGAGGCAGCTCATAGAGAAGGCCGAAGGCCGCCTTATGGTGAGGGATATCGCACAGAGGGAACTGGCCTATCACAATATCAGGGTCGCAAGGGAGCAGAAGAAGGGAGAGTTGCTGGCCGAAGGGCTCATGATGCTCCATCAGCATTTCCGTCAGCAGCCCCACTCGAGGGAACTGGCCCGTCTGATGGCCTGGTACTCGGATGTCAGGGAACCATATCTGCTGGAGAGCGTAGCCAGGTACCTGAGGCCTGGCAGTTACAGCATCAGGGATGGACAGCTGCTGCTTTCCTCTGAGGATTTCCGGTTCTTCTTCGGCTCTAAATGAGATCTTCCCACATCGAACAATCGAATACGGGGGCGCCTGAGCAGGTCGCCCCCGTCGAGTTAAGGACCATTTCCGGCTGCTGCTCAGAAAGAGAGAAGGATCTCGCTGTAACGGGGGTAGGGCCAGAACTCCCGGGAAACTGTCCTCTCTGCGATATCACACATGCCTCTGACACCCTCCAGGACCGGAACCCCCTTTTCGGAAAGTATTTCTGCTCTCTTCTCAAGATCGAGCCGGCCAATGCTGTCCCTCAGGGATGTCATACTGTTGATCCCCTCCAGGAGTCCCTCCTTGATGGTGACAAGTTCATCGATCTGTTTCTCCCAGTGGGGGGGGCGGCCTTTCCTGAAAGAGTCTGCGATCTTTTCGAAGGCCGAGGTCTCCGATCCTATCTGCTTTGTGATAGCTGGCAGGACGCCTGTAAGGATCATGTCCTCCATGACGTTCATCTCTATCTCCAGGGTCTTCACGTACTGCTCCAGCCTTGTCTCGTAGTAGCACTGGATCTCCCGATCAGAGAAGATGCCCAGGCCGGAGAGGAGCTCCCTGTTCTCGGGGACCAGGAAGAGGGCCAGGGCCTCGTCGGTGCTGTGTGCTATCGGGAGGCCTCTTCTGGAGGCCTCCACGTGCCACTCCTGGGAGTAGCAGTTGCCCTCGAACCTGATGTTGCTGCTCTGCAGCACGGCATTCCGGATAGCATCGAGGGCGGCATCGGCCACGTCCGTTTCCCCGGTCCGGGATTCTATCATCTGCGCCATCTGCTCCAGCCCCCATGTCCAGAGGGACAGGATCATGGTCATGGGACCGGCCGGTGATTGCGATGCACCGGGTGCACGAAACTCGAACTTGTTTCCCGTGAAGGCTATGGGGGCAGTACGGTTCCTGTCGGTATTGTCCATAAGAACATCAGGGAGCCGGTTGAGCCCCAGGTTGATAAAGGCCTTCGAGGGAAGGTTCTCTGGAAGCCCTTCTTCGATGCGGTCGAAAATGCCTGTAAGCACATCCCCCAGGAAAACGCTCATGATGGCGGGGGGAGCCTCGTTCCCTCCTAACCTCTGCATGTTCCCGGGGTTGGCGATGGAGGCCCTCAGAAGTCCTCCATAACGGGAGATCCCCAGGAGCAGGCCCGAAACCAGGGTGAGGAACTGGATGTTCTTCCTCTGGCTTGAAGATGGCTTCAGGAGGTTGCGACCCTCGCTGTCCATCATCGAGAAATTGAGGTGCTTGCCGCTCCCGTTGATCAGGGCGAAGGGTTTCTCGTGGAGGAGGAGGCGGAATCCGTGGCGGGAAGCTATCTGACGCATCTGCTCCATAAGTATCTGGTTCTGGTCCACTGCGAGGTTTGCCTCGGTGAACTGGGGTGCGAACTCGAACTGGCAGGGAGCCACCTCGTTGTGCCGGGTCTTGAGAACGATCCCCAGGGTGCTCATATGGCGGTCAACTTCCTGCATGAAAGCAAGGACCCTAGGGGGTATTGAGCCGAAGTAGTGGTCTTCCATCTGCTGTCCCTTAGGTGTGGGCGCTCCCATTATCGTCCTTCCACAGTACTGCAGGTCAGGCCTCTCTGAGGCCTTTCTCTCGTCCACCAGGAAGAACTCCTGCTCGGCGCCCATAGTCACACGAGTCCACCGGACGTTCCGGTTCCCGAAGAGCTTAAGGATCCGAAGGGTAACCGTTTCTATCCGGGAAAGGGATTTAAGGAGAGGGGTTTTCATATCAAGGGGGGTTCCGTCGTTGCTGATGAAAACCGAAGGGATACAAAGCGTACCTCCATGATCGCCGCTAACGACGAAGGCTGGACTCGTCGGGTCCCAGGCCGTGTAGCCCCGGGCTTCGAAGGTGGACCTCATGCCTCCTGAAGGCAGGGATGACGCGTCGGGCTCGCTCTGGATCAGGTCGCCGCCTCCGAAGGAGTCCATGGGAAGTCCGAATTCGTCCACTGTCAGAAAGGCGTTGTGTTTCTCAGCGGTGAGATCCGTCCTGGGGTGGAACCAGTGAGTGTAATGGCTGGCACCCCTGGAGATGGCCCACTCCTTCATGGCTGTGGCAACGATCTCGGCAACGTTGAAGTCAAGCTTGTCACCGCCCGAGACAGCCTCCTGCAGCTTCTGGTAGATCTGTTTCGGGAGCCTCTCCCTCATAGCCCGGTCATTGAAAACGTTGATACCGAAGACCTCAGAAGGCTTCTCTTTCAATGAAAACACCCCTTTCAGATAATGATAACTGTATATATCAGAAAGAGGGTGTTCTTGCAATAGAAAAAGCGAATTTGATGCAATTTAATGATATATTGACTTCTAAAAATAGATAAAAGTGGTGTATACGCTATTCAGGAGGCTTTTTTAATCCCTCCATGGAAAGATGGACGTGCTTTCTCATCAGATCGACGGTCAGACTTTCGTCCCTTTGCCTCAAAGCCTTAACGATCTCGCGGTGTTCATCAAGGCTGGGGTTGGTGTCAAAATCAAAAAATGATTCAAAGAAGACCATGTAGACGTAGGTCCTTGCCAGAATATTTGCTACGTACTCGGAGAGGGTGCGGTTCCTGGAGGCCTCGGCAATTATCCTGTGGAACCGGATATTGACCTCGAGGTACCTTTCAAGGTCTCTTGAAACGAAGATCCCTTCCTCCTCGTCAATGGCCTCTTCAAGGAGACAGAGCTGGACGGGGGTGATGTTCCTGGCGGCCTTTGCTGCGGCGATGACCTCCAGGTGCTCCCTCACTTCGTAGCTCTCCCTGACCTCATCGAGAGAGGGTGAAGCGAGTCTCGCCCCCGAATTTGGTATCAAATCCACCAGGCCTTCATTAGCCAGTATCCTGAGGGCCTCCCTGACGGGGGTTCTGCTCACGGAAAGGGTTGAGGCAAGAGCCGCTTCCGGAAGTCTCTGTCCGGGTTTCAGCTCCTTGAGAAAGATCCGTCTCCTCAACTCCCGGTAGACCTGTTCAGTCGCAGTTGTGTCACGTCCGGCTCCGTTAGGTCCCATTGTCATCCCTCCGTGGGAGATCTTGTACGCTGTTGACTAAAAACCTCAAAAGAGGTACAAAAGAATATAGTATACCTAGTATACCACGTATACTACGAAAGGAGGGCCTTTGCATGTATCCGGATCTTGCGGGGAAAAGGGTTGTAGTCACCGGAGGCGCGAGCGGCATAGGTTTTGCCACCGCCTTAAGGTTTGTCCAGGAGGGTTCCAGGGTTGCCATATTTGACCTGGACAGGGTTGCTCTCGAGCGGGTCCGACTTGAACTGCCGGCTGTCGAGCTGCTGGTGGGAACGGATGTCTCTGACCCCTTATCGGTCGCCTCGGCCTTCGACGAGGTGGACTCCAGTCTCGGTGGGATCGATATCCTCATTTCCAATGCCGGGATCAGCGTCAGGAACAGTTTCGCCGATATTACCTTTGAACAGTGGGAGAAGGTCCTCAGGGTCAACCTGGCCGGGATGTTCCTCTGCGCAAGAGAGGCTTCAGGGCGCATGAGATCAGGGGGAGTGATCCTGATGACAGCCTCTACCAACGGGATGGAGGGACACCCCTACTATGCCGATTACAACGCTTCCAAGGCCGGCGTTATCCTTCTGGCCAAGACCATGGCGCTGGAGTTCGCCCCCCTCGTCAGGGTCAACTCGGTCAGTCCGGGCTACGTTCTTACGCCCATGCAGAAAGCCGAATATACCCCTGAGATGCTTGACAAGGTGAACGAAAAGATCCCCATCAGAAGACATGCGGATCCCTCAGAGGTAGCTGCCCTCTTCGCATTCCTCGCATCCGGCCAGGCATCCTATATCACTGGTGCCAACATACCCATTGATGGCGGCGAGACCGCGGGACTCCAATAGGATCTCCAATGGAAAAGGAGGAAGAACAGTTGATCGATGAAAAGATCTTCAGGCTAGACGGAAAGGTTGCCGTTGTCACAGGAGGAAGTTCGGGCATAGGACTGGGGTGTGCCCGGTTCCTTTCCGAGATGGGATCATCCGTGGTCCTTGCCGATATCGACGAGGCTGGCGGGCGTTCCGCCGAGGCCGCTATCGGCAGGGGAAGCCTTTTTGTAAGGTGCGACGTCTCCAGTGACGAAGACTGCAGGAATATGGCCTCCGCGGTGATAGCCCGCTTCGGCCAGGTGGACATTCTGGTCAACTGTGCCGGAATGATCAGGAGAAAGGACGTGGTGCAGCTTACAGAAAAAGAGTGGGACCTTTCCATAGACGTCACTCTCAAGGGTATTTATCTGGTCTCCCGGCATCTTATCCCCTTCATGGCAAGGGGGGGAGGAGGGAGCATAGTCAACATAGCCTCCGGATGGGGGATCAAGGGGGGGCCGAAGGCCGTCTCCTACTGCGCTGCCAAGGGCGGTGTGGTAAATATGACAAGGGCCATGGCCATCGATCACGGCCCCCAGAATATTCGTGTCAATTCCGTCTCTCCCGGTGATACCGATACTCCTCTTCTCCGGGACGAGGCCAGGCAGCTGGGAATAGACGAGACGAAGTGGCTCAGGGAGAGCGCTGAAAGGCCGCTGAAAAGACTGGGTACACCCCAGGACATCGCCATGGCGGTCTATTTCCTTGCAAGCGACCTCTCTCCATGGATCACCGGCGCCAACCTCGTCGTCGACGGCGGCGGGACAGCCTAAACGGCCAGGTCAGGAGGTCATTGGATATGGCTGAAAAGAAAAGGGTCTATCCCTATATCCCTAATTCGGAACCGCGGATTCGGGAGGCGATGCTGAGAGAAACAGGTGTGGATAGTGTCGACGAACTGCTGACAGACATCCCTGCCGAGCTCAGGATGAAGGGCAGAATGAACCTTCCCGTGCCGTTCTCCGCCGAGGCGGACCTCAAGAGGCACGTGGAAGGGATCCTGTCAAGGAACATTACCTCAGGGGAATATCTCAGTTTCCTCGGAGCCGGATGCTATGACCACCACATTCCTGCAGTGGTCGATGAGATAATCGGAAGGTCGGAGTTCCTCACAGCCTATGCGGGGGAACCCTACGAAGATCACGGGCGTTTCCAGGCCCTCTTCGAGTACCAGAGTATGATGGCTGAGCTTCTCGACTTTGATGTCTGCAACGTCCCTACCTATGACGGCGCACAGGCAGCCAGCACATCCCTCAGGATGGCATCCAGAATAACGGGACGCAAAAAGGCGTTGCTGGCGGGCAACATGAATCCCGACAGGCTCCGGGTTGTCCAGACCTACCTCGACCCCGTTATGTCAGTCGAGATCATCGGCTGGGAAAGGGACTCAGGGCTCCTGGACCTTGAGGACCTGGGATCCAGACTTGCAACCGACGTTGCAGCTGTCTATTTCGAGAATCCCTCCTACCTGGGAGCGATAGAGGACCAGGGCGAAAAGATAGCGCGGATGGCCCGTGAAGCAGGGGCCCTGACGGTCGTCTTCGTTGACCCGTCCTCTCTTGGTGTGATACAGCCCCCCTCAAGGTACGGCGCAGATATAGCCTGTGGGGACATCCAGCCCCTTGGGATACATATGAACTATGGCGGAGGGGTCGGAGGGTTCATATGCACCAGAAGCGACAGGAAATACGTTGAAGAGTACCCCTCCCGTCTCTTCGGGATAGCCCCTACGAGCGGAAAAGAGTGGGGTTTCGGGGATGTTGCCTGGGAGAGGACATCCTTCGCCAACAGAGAGACCGCCAAGGAGTTCGTGGGTACCCACGCGGCCCTCTGGGGAATAGCCGCGGCCGTCTATCTAGCCTCCATGGGTCCTAAGGGAATGGCTGACCTGGGGAAGGTCATCATACAGCGCTCCCTTTACGCAAGGAAGGTAATTGGTGAGATTCCCGGCGTGTCCACCAGCACTCCGTCGGCGTTCTGCTTCAAAGAGTTCGTGGTCGATCTTACCAGGACCGGCAGGAAGGTTGGGGAGATTAATGAAAAACTCCTCTCAAGAGGCATATTCGGGGGGAAGGACCTTTCGGAGGACTTCCCGGAGCTTGGGCAAAGCGCCCTCTTCTGCATCACCGAGAAGATAACCATGAGAGACATCGACAGGCTTGTCGAGGTCCTCGGGGATATCCTCTGCTGAGCGCTGGGTCCGAAGAAAGGAGTGAACATCATATGACCAGTAGAATAAGACCTTTCCATCACATGAGATGGAACGAACCCATAATCTATCAGTTGAGCGTCGAGGGGCAACGGGGGATCCTGGTGCCTGAAGCCGAAAAGGAGATAGAGCAGATCGTTGGTGACGGCCTCTCGTCCATTCCGGGCAACATGAGACGGAAAGATCTGCCGAACCTGCCCGAGATGGCCCAGCCCCAGGTGGTGAGGCACTTCAACCACCTGTCCCAGGAGAACCTTGGCGCCGACTCCAACATAGACATAGGGCAGGGTACCTGTACGATGAAGCACAGTCCAAAGATAAACGAAGTCTTTGCCAGATCCCACAAGATCACCGACCTTCACCCCTACCAGGACTGCTCCACTGTACAGGGGATCCTGGAGATCTTCTACCGCACCGAGGAGCTGTTCAGGGAGATCTCCGGACTTGACCGCTGCAGCGTCCAGCCCGGCGGGGGGACCCACGGGGTGGTAGCCATGGTATCAATGGTCAGGGCATGGCACAGAGACAGGGGCGAGGACCAGCAGCGCGACGAGATCATAACCACTCTCTTCTCGCACCCCGCCGATGCGGCCGTCCCCAAGGCAAAGGGGTACAAGGTGGTGATCCTTCCGCCCGACGAGGAGGGGCTTCCTGATCTGGAAGCTTACAAAAACGCCCTTTCCGAAAAGACGGCCGCCATATTCTTCACCAACCCCGAGGACACGGGTATCTTCAACTCCAGGATCCTGGAGTTCACTGAACTCGCACACCAGAAGGGGGCACTCTGTTGCTACGATCAGGCCAACGCAAATGGACTTCTGGGGATCGCAAGAGCCCGGGAGGCAGGTTTCGACATGTCCTTCTTCAATCTGCACAAGACCTTCTCCTCTCCTCACGGATGCGGAGGTCCAGCCACAGGCCTTCTCATGGTGGACAGGAAGCTGGGGGTTTACCTCCCTGTACCGGTGGTCAGGAGGAACGAGAGGACCGGAAGGTACTTCCTGGATTTCAACCTACCCAAAAGCTGCGGAAAGGTGAAGGCCTTCTTCGGGGTGGCTCCGGTAGTTCTCAGGGCTTACGCCTGGATAATGTCCCTCGGTGCTGATGGGCTGGAAGAGGCCTCGAGGATAGCCGTACTCAACAACAACTACTTTATGAAAAAGATGCTGAAGGTAAGGGGCTGCTCCATCAGCTTCCCCAGGCACCCGGGCAGGGTAGAGCAGGTCCGCTACAGCTGGGAGAAACTGAAGGAGGAGACCGGTTTCGGAACCGGTGACGTGCAGAGGAGGATTGCCGATTTCGGGACCCATTACTGGGCAAGCCATGAACCCTGGGTTATCCCCGAACCCTTTACCATAGAACCCAGCGAATCCTATTCAAGGGACGACATCGACGAGTACCTTGAGATAATGGAGCAGATCTCCCGGGAGTGCTACGAGGAACCCGAGGTAATAAGGCATGCCCCTCATAACAGCACGGTCCATCATATCGATCACGAATACCTTGATGATCCAGGGAAATGGGCAATTACCTGGCGGGAGTACAGTAAAAAATACACCGGTTATTTCCAGGAGAGATGACAGAAGGAAGAAGCAGGGACCGCAAGGTACTCGGCCTCATCGTCAACCCAGTCGCTGGTATGGGAGGGGCTGTGGGCCTCAAGGGGACCGACGGAAGAGCGGTCCTGGAGAGGGCGCTGTCCATGGGAGCTCTCCCCAGGTCACCTTTGAGGGTGCGTGAGGCTCTCGAGGCTCTGAAGCGGATCGCGGATGATATCCGGATACTGACATGCAGCGGCGATATGGGCGCTTTGGAGTCGGAGAGGGCCGGCCTTCCTACGGAAGTCCTACCGATAGGGGCAGGTCCGTTCACCTCGGCCGTGGACACCATGGAGGCAGCGAGAAAAATGGAGGCATCCGGTGTGGACATGATCCTCTTTGCCGGGGGTGACGGAACGGCCAGGGATATTGCAGGAGTGGTAGGGACGAGGGTGCCCTCACTTGGTATCCCGTCGGGGGTCAAGATCCATTCGCCCGTTTTCGGGCGAAACCCCGCCATGGCCGGGGAACTGGCCGGGCTGTTCATGTCCGGAGCGAAGGTGGCCCTGGAGGAACGGGAAGTTATGGATATTGATGAAGAGGCGTTCAGAAAAGGGACTCTCAGGGCAAGCCTGTTCGGCTACCTCCTGGTCCCTTCCGAGAGGAGGTTCCTCCAGGGAGGGAAAGCGGGGGGTGGAAAGAGCGTTGCCGTTGAACTGGACGGCATAGCTCAGGAGATCATCTCCAGGATGATGCCCGGAGACCTGTACCTTGTCGGCCCCGGAACAACGACCGCAGCGGTCATGAGGCGAATGGGGTGCGAATACTCGCTTCTGGGAGTTGATGCCGTCAGGGATAGAAAAACTCTGGGGACCGACCTTCCGGGAAAGTATATCCTGGACCTGGCAGAACCGGGAAGGACCTGGCTTATCCTGTCAGTCATAGGAGGCCAGGGTTTCATCCTTGGAAGGGGGAATCTTCAGGTAACCCCCGAGGTGATAAGGGTCGTCGGCAAGGAGAGGATCCTCGTCGCTGGGACTCCTGAAAAGCTGAAGGGTCTTTTCGGCAAGGCCCTGCTTGTCGATACCGGTGACCCTTTACTGGACCTTGAACTATGTGGCTATACAAGGGTAGTGACCGGCCTCGGTGAGGAGACGCTTTTCCGGGTGGAGAGGTAGAAGAGGGGGCTTGTCCGCCAGGGCAAGCCCCCTCTTCTACCCTTAAAGGGACCTTCCTGTCTTTACTGCCATCTCCAGCCACTTACCCCTGTTTACGTCGCCAGCCTCGTATACACCGTGGGCGAGGAGAGGCTCCATATGGTCAAGACCCAGCAGTTCGCAGGACGTCCTGAAAGAGAAGACCATCCCGTTGAAGGCATCTGGTTTGTCGTCCCCGGCTGTCGCCACCAGGACAGCCTTCTTTCCCTTGAGGTCCCAACCGGCCTCATCGTGGAGGAAGGGGAGGAAGCGGTCCCAGACAGGTTTCATTTGTGAACTCCACGTGTACCAGTACAGAGGGGAGGCGAAGACAAGAACGTCCGCTTCCCTTATCCTGTCGTGGACCTTTCCCATGTCGTCGTCAATCACGCAGGGGGAGCCCCTGGACCAGCACTTCCTGCAGTCGATGCATCCGGAAAGTTTCAGCCCCTGAAGGCGTATTACATCGGTCATGGCTCCCCTTTCCCCGGCGCAGACGAGGACCCTTTCGGTCAAGGTCTCGCTGTTGCCTCCCTTCCGGGGACTTCCCAGGATCCCAAGGATCTTCTTCACGATAACACCTCCCTGTAATTTGATCTGAAAGAGTCGTAGATCCGTCCTATCTCCTGCCTTACCTTTCCTTCCACCGGAAGGAGGGGAGGCCTGACGGGGCCCCCGTAAAGGCCCGCATGGTCCATGGCGGCCTTGAGACCGGGCACACCGAACCATTTGGTGACAGCCTGGTTTATCTCGATAATGGAGAGCTGCAGGGACCTTGAACGTTCCAGATCCCCCTTTCGGAAAGAGAGAAGGATGTCCCTGCAGGCGTCGGCGAAGAGGTTGGCAACTCCCATGGTACCTCCTGAACACCCCACGGCAAGTGAGGGGAGGAAGAAACTCCCCGATCCGGCAAAGACCCCGAAGTCTTCAGGGGTATCCCGGCATATGGATGCGATCTGTACAATATCGCCGGAGCTGTCCTTTATTCCGATGATATTCGGGTGCTCTGAAAGAGTGGCCACAATATCAGGGGCAAGGTTGAAACCCGTGTTAGAGGGCATATTGTAAAGAACCACCGGGAGACGGACCGAATCAGCGATGGTCCGGAAGAATGCAAGAAGGCCTTCCCTGGAGTTCTGCCCCTTGTAGTAGTGGGGAGGCAGCACAAGGACAGCATCACAGCCTGCCCTTGCGGCTTCGATCCCGAGGTCGAGACTCTCCTTCGTGGACGGGCAGTGAATCCCCGCTATTACCTTGAGCCTCCCCCCGGAAAGGTCCGCACAGGCTTTGAAGAGAGCTGCCCTTTCAGGGAAACTGAGGAGGGGCCACTCCCCGTTGGAACCACTCGCGACGATTCCGTCAAGTGGTGTTCTCAACCACTTGTCGAAGTTCAGGGAGAGCGCGTCGAGGTCAAGGTTCCCGTCGTCGTTAAAGGGTGTGGGTATCGGTGCGTAGATCCCTTCCAGTTCCAAGACGGCACTTCCTTTCAGAAGGTTTTTTGCTATCGGCAGGACTCCATTATAATAGAATCGCAAGCGGATGCCCCATGTTCTTTCGGAGGGCAAGGCAATGGATGACCTTAGGGTAGGGACCTGTTCATGGTCTGACCGGTCGCTTCTGGCGAGCGGTTGGTACCCGGAGAAAGCAAAAGACCCCAATTCAAGGCTTCAGTTTTATTCGAACTCCTTCGATACCGTCGAGGTGGACAGTACCTTCTACGCCATTCCGGGCGAGGAGGTGTTCTATCAGTGGGTTTCGAGGACCGCTCCCGGGTTCCTTTTCAACGTCAAGGCCTTCGGCCTCTTCACCTTCCATTCACTGTCCCTGTCGGCTCTTCCTGGAAAGCTGGCACCCTCAGGTCTCTCAAGGGGTTCCAGACTGAGGATCTGGGAGATCCCCAAAAGTGTTCGGATCGCCCTCTGGGATATGTTCATCTCGAGGGTCCTGATACTCAACAGCATGAACAGGCTTGGTTACCTGCTATTCCAGTTCCCCCCGTGGGTGGTTTATTCTGAAAAGAACCTGAACTGGTTCAAAAGGATAGGGAAACTGGCGGCCCCTGCCAGGGTGGCCATAGAGGTAAGACACAACTCCTGGCTCGAAGAGGGGAACAGGGAAAGATTCATGGACCTTCTGAGAGACCAGAACATGGCCTTTACCGCTGTGGATGAACCCAGGCTTGAGTGGACGGTCCCTCCCGAATGGCATATTACCGCAACATGGGGCACGGTGATGAGGTTCCACGGGAGGAACACTGTAGCGTGGAATAAAAGGGAGGCCAAGGTGGCGGAGCGCTTCAACTATCTGTACGATATATCCGAACTTGGACCTTTCAGCGAGAGGGCCCAAGCCCTGGCAAAAGAGGTCGGCAGAGTCTTCCTGATGTTCAACAACTGCTTCCGAGACAATGCTGTCAGGAACGCCCTTCAGATGAGGACTCTTCTGGGGATCGACCCCGATCTGCCCCCGGGCCAGGAGAGCCTGGATCTCTGGGACCGCTCCCCCGGGAAGCCGTCAGGGAAGGGGTCCGAGAACAGCAAGACCCCCGAGACACAGGAGAAGGGGTAATTACAGATCGGAGGGGTGCCTTCCTTACGCGGGATGTACAGAGCGAGGGTGATATCCGGAACATTCCCGTCGACAGCGTAGGTGTGACAGGATTGGCCTACCCGATCGAGGTCAGGGACCGGAACGAAAAGATCCAGCACGCTTTAGCTAAGGTGGAGATGTCCGTCTCTCTCTCCAGGGACTAAAGGTGGATACATATGAGTCGTTTTATTGAGATCCCTAACTTTTGCAACGGCCACGTGATACTGCCGAATCTTGAGCGTATCGCCGCGACCCTGAGGGATCATCTCGATGTGGAGCAGGCCGAGATAAGGTTCAGCTTCCCCTATTTTGCCGTGAGGAAGGCTCCCGTAAGCGGGGCGCTCAGCCTGACCCGATACGATGTGGCCTTCCTGGCCTCAAGCGGGGAAGAGTTCGATTTCACCCTTACTGTCATAGTCCCTGTGAACACCCTTTGCACATGTTCGAGGAAGATCTCTGAAAAGGGGGCTCACAACCAGCAAGCAGAAGTGACGATCACCGTCAGGATGGACCGCCTGGTCTGGATCGAGGAACTGGCCGAAATCGCAGAAGAGGGCGCATCGTCCCCGGTCCTCACTCTTCTCAAGAGCGAGGACGAGAAGTTCATAACCGAAAAGGCATATGATACCCCCAGGTTCGTTGAGGACGTGGTCAGAGATGTTGCGGTGCGTCTGGACGATGACCCCAGGATCCTCTGGTATTCGGTAAGGGTTGTAAGCCGCAAGAGCATACATGCCCATGAGGCCTTTGCAAGTCTGTCCAGGGACAAGGGTGTGTGGATCGATCAGCAGAGAGGGGACCGTCACCGATGAAAATACTGTTTTACCCAAGGACCTTCGAGAAACTCCAGGGTATCGTCGGACCGCTCCTTGAGGGGCATGAGATAGAAGTGGCCGACCTGTCCGATATCAAGGACCGGATAAGAATGGCAGATGTCCTGGTCACCGGTCCCCTGGATGTCGACGAAGAGCTTATCAGGGGAGCCTCGAGGCTCAGGCTCGTCCACCAGTGGGGAGTAGGTGTTGAAAGGATCGACCTGGAAGCCTGTTTCCGGAAGGGCATAGATGTGTGCAACGTACCTTCGGAAGGGACAGGCAATGCCGAAGGGGTCGCAGAGATAGCGCTGATGCACATGCTCCTGCTCTCCCGGAGGTTCGGAAGATGCCAGGAGAGCATCCGCAAAAGAAGGCTCTTCTCGCCCCAGGGTGTGGCTCTGTGGAAAAAGAGGGCCTGCGTGATAGGCCTGGGGAACGTCGGTCGGAACATTGTTACCAGGCTGAAGGGGATGGGCATGGATGTCACCGGGGTTAACAGGACCGAACGAGGGTCATTCGGCTCCCTGGGTCTTGACAGTTTCTGCTCCCTCGACCGCCTGCAGGATGCACTGCCGGGGTGCAGGTTCGTCATACTCTCCCTGGAGCTCAACGAAGACACCAGGGGGATCGCTGGCGAGGATTTTTTCAGTTCCATGGATCCAGGTTCCTACCTGATCAATGTGGCCAGGTCCGAACTGGTATCCCGGACAGCACTGGAGAGTTCACTGGGCCGGGGACACCTTGCCGGGGCGGGGTTTGATGTATTCTGGGATGAACCTGCCGATCCGGAGGATCCCCTGCTTGAGAACTCCGCTGTCACACTTACGCCACACATAGGTGGGGTCACTGACGAGGCCCTTATGGGCGTGGCCAGGTCCGTGGCGGAGAACGTCACCCGGCTGGCAAGAGGTCTGGACCTGATGAACCGGTTGGACCCTGGAAAGTGAAGGCTTTAATGGACCCGTCAGCCTCCGTTGGGAAACAGGGCGTGAAAGGTGCTGTCCTCTTCGATTTCGACATGACCCTGGTGGACAGCAGCATAGGTATTACCTACTGCCTCAACAGGCTGGCCCTTTTCTTCGGTCTCGCCGAGGTGTCCCGTGAGGAAGTGGTCAGGACCATAGGATACCCCATGGTCCATGCCATGGAGATGCTATGGGGTCACTTCGACCCTGAATGGATCGATCATTACCGTGAACACCTGGTCCCGCTGGAGTATGAAAGGATGGATGCCTTCCCCGGGACACGGGAGACCCTGTCCAGGCTACGGGAAGAGGGCCTCGCCCTTGGTGTGGTATCGAACAGGAAAAGACTGGTCCCTGCCGTTGAGAGTTCAGGTCTGAAGGAGTTCTTTCTCTCCGTCGTCGGTTTGGAGGACGTGAAAAACCCGAAGCCGGACCCCGCACCCGTCACGCTTTCACTCAAGATCCTTGGAAGTGAAGCGGGAGAGGCTTTCCTGGTAGGCGATTCCGAGATCGATGCTGAAGCGGCGAGACGTTCCGGGGTCAGGTTCATAGGCGTTACCTCCGGTGGACGCAACCGGGAGATCCTTCTGAGGGAAGGGGCCTGGGCTGTGACAGATGGGATCCCTGGGCTGACAGGGATCCTGCTCTGAAGAGGGAAGGGCTTTAAAAAAGGGTCCGGTGGAGTGTTATGATAAAAACATGGAAAGTAAAACCGCGACTAAAGTTCTCTACTACTTCCTCACTGCCTGCATAGTGGTCGGAGCGGTCCTTGTATATAAGGCCTGGTGGGACCGTTACTTCCGCCTCCGGCCGGAGCTTGCCGTGGCTGAACCCGTGGTCATACCCCTCGACGTCCCGCTGGAGGGGGTACTGATATGGGAGGAGATCACCCTGACATCGCCTGCCGACGGGACGGTATCCTTCCCCCTCGGGAGGGGGCCAGTCTACTGTGCAAAGGGTGACCTGATCGCAGAGGTGGAGGCTGCCGAAGGCAGGAGACAGGTAAAGGCTCCTGGTCCGGGGTATTTCATTGCCTCCCTCGACGGATCGGAGGGCAGCTGGACCTACGGGTCCATATGGCCGGGGAGTTCCAGGCTGCCCGATCCGGGTCCGCTCCGTTTCCTTGATGACGGTCAGAAGGTCCCATCGGGGGGCGGCATCGGCAAGTTCATCCCCCAGCCCCAGTCGCTGAGATGTGTGGCCTACCTGGAGAGATCAGCCCTTGATTGGGACCCATCCAAAAGGGACTACATAGAGGTTAAGAGATCAGCCTCCGATCTCCCCTTCAGGGCTGAGGTCCGGGCCGTGAACGACCTCGGCCCGACCATCAAGGTCTACCTGACCTTTCCGTTCTTTTCAGAGAAAGAGATCGTTTCGAGGAGGGTCTCTTACCTGCTCCACGTAAAGGACGCAAGGGGAGTGCTCATCCCGGAGAGTGCTGTCACCCTCAGGGAGAGGAAGAAGATGGTGTTCCTGGTTACAGGTGACCGGTCAGTAGCCGTTGAGGTAACAGGTGTCCCCGTATCCGGCAGACGGTTTCTGGTAGAAAGGGGCCTGGCCCCGGGGGATCTGGTGATCGCATCCGGGTCGGACACCTCAGAGGGGGAGGTAAGGATCTGGTGAGAGGTATCGCTGACAACATTGACTCCCTCCGGGAGAGGATAGCAAGGGCGGCAGGAAAAATGGGCCTTGATGGAGATGCTGTAAGTATCGTGGCGGTAACCAAGACCCGTTCTGCAGAAGAGATGGAAGAGGCCGCTCTCTGCGGCGTGGATGCCCTTGGAGAGAACAGGGTGCAGGAAGCTCTTTTGAAATGGGATCTCTCCGCCCCGAGATCATCCGTTCCATGGCATCTCGTGGGACATCTCCAGAGGAACAAGGCAAGGAAAGCCGCCGAGATCTTCAGCTGTATCCAGAGCGTGGATTCCCTGGAGCTTGCTTCAGCTCTTGAAAAGGCATGTCTTTCCCTGGGACGAAGGATGAATGTTCTCCTGGAAGTGAACATCGGAGAGGACCCCGATAAGTACGGTGTATCAAGGGAGGATCTCCCTTTGTTGGCAGAGGGTCTTTTTGAGAGAAGTACAACTCTCGATCTGAAGGGTCTGATGACGGTCCTCCCCCTCGGTCTCGATGAGAGGGGGACCAGGTCGCTCTTTGCATCGATGAGGGAACTTCGGGACAGGCTGAGGTCCAGGTTGGGGATCGATCTCCCGGTCCTCTCCATGGGAATGAGCGACGACTTCGAGTATGCCGTGATGGAAGGGAGCACCATGGTGAGGATCGGAAGCGCGATCTTCGGCAGAAGAAAATACTGACCCCGTGGCATTTTAAGAGGGGCAGGCGGGGAGGGAATGCCATGTCAGATATTTTGACCGTTCTTGATGTCGAAAAGATCAGTTTCAGCAAGGCCATGAGAGGCTACAACACCGAAGAGGTCGAAGAATTTCTTGAAAAAGTTGCTGGAAGCCTGCAGATCTACTCTGAGAAGATCAAGACCCTGGAAGTCCAGCTCTCCAGGTTTGACGAGCAGGTCAGGGAGTATACAGAACTTAAGCAGTCTCTGCAGGAGGCCCTGGTGCTTGCGCAGAAGAGCGCCGAGGAGAGGGTGAGCAGCGCCGAGAGCAAAGCGGAGGTTATCATAGCCGAGGCTGAAGCCCAGGCCCACAAGATCGTCATCGGTGCCAAGGACAGGGTGGATGCCCACAAGCGGGATATAGAGAGGCTCAGGCAGATCAGGTACCAGTTCGTAGCAGAATTCAAGGGACTTCTTGCCAAATTCGGATCTATGCTGAAATCGCTGGAGGCTCCGGCCGATGAGAGTGAAAACGAAAAGGAGAGGGAGGACTGTCGGTGACGGAGGCCCTGACCAGGGACTCTCCCGTCAGATTCCTGAAAGGTGTCGGGCCCGCAAGGGCTGCCCGGCTTCTCAGGCTTGGCGTACAGACCATCGAGGACCTCCTGTATCTCTTCCCCCGCCGTTACGAGAACCGGGGAGTAGCAGCGCCCCTGGCGTCCCTTCAGGCAGGGTCATTCTCCTCCGCTGTCGCCAGCGTAGTGGCTATAGAGAGGAAACCTACAAGGAAGAGGAATCTGTCCCTGGTGACAGCTCTTCTAAGCGACGGTTCCACCCTGGCCCAGGCGGTCTGGTTCAACAGGAGGGGCCTGGAAAAGATCCTGCTGCCGGGCTCAAAAGCTTCCTTCTTCGGCAAGGTGGACAGAAGAGGAGGTTTTTTGCAGTTCACCAACCCCGAATTCGAGATCATTGCCGGGGAGGATGGCTCCCCTGGCCAGAGGACGATAGTCCCCGTCTACCCGGGGACCGAGGGAATATACCAGAAGTGGTTGCGCCGACTGGTATCCGAGACAATAGGCTCCTTTCCGGGGGATCTCACCGATCCCCTTCCTGAATTCATAAGGGAGGCCAAAGGTCTCACCCCCCTGGAGACGGCCATCTCCCAGATGCACTTCCCTACGGGGAGAGAGGAGTGGGCCCGGGCAAGAAAAAGGCTTGCCTTCGAGGAGCTCTTTCTCCTTCAGGTGGCCCTGGCGATAAGAAAGCAGGGCTACATGGAGGACACTGAGGGGAAACCCCTTACGTGGAAAGGACCTCTGATGGAACGATTCCTTGCTGAGGTCCTTCCCTTCCCGATGACCGGGTCCCAGGAGAGAGTATTAAGCGAGCTTGCCCGGGACAGCTCGGGGAACATTCCAATGAACAGGCTTCTCCAGGGGGATGTAGGTTCAGGCAAGACAGTAGTGGCTTTGATATTCCTGCTGGCTGCAGCTGACAGCGGTTTCCAGGGAGTGATCATGGCCCCGACGGAGATCCTGGCGAGGCAGCATCACCGGAGGTTGACGGACTGGCTATCGGCACTGGGTGTCCCGGTCCACCTTCTTGTGGGGTCTCTTCCAAGCTCACGGAGAGAGGAGATCCTCGAGGAGATCGCGTCGGGGGAACCCTGTATCGTGGTGGGGACCCACGCCCTGATCCAGAAAACGGTCAGGTTCGGGAGCCTGGCCGCAGTGGTCGTAGACGAGCAGCACAGGTTCGGGGTACTCCAGAGGGGGGCCCTCGCAGGAAAGGGAGACCATCCCCATGTTCTTGTAATGACCGCCACTCCCATACCGAGGACCCTGACCCTCTCTGTCTTCGGGGACCTGGCCTTCTCCGTGATCGATGAATTTCCCCCGGGAAGGATACCAACGGTGACCAGGCACCTTCACGACCCCGACGACCCGAGGCTGATGAAATTCATTGCAAAAGAGATGGCCCGGGGGGGGAGGGTCTACTGGGTATGCCCCGTGATCGAGGAAAGCGAGAAACTCCCCCTTATGCCCGTAATAAGGCGCCACGAGATCCTTGCGGAACGTTTCCCGGAAGAGAAGGTCGGCATCCTTCACGGCCAGATCTCTCCGGAGGAGAGAGAGGAGACGATGGAGGCGTTCGCAGGCGGAGACATATCGATCCTTGTATCCACGACCGTCGTGGAGGTGGGTCTTGATGTGAGCGAGGCGACGGTAATGGTGGTCGAGGATGCTCATCGTTTCGGCCTCTCGCAGCTCCATCAGCTTAGGGGGAGAGTGGGGAGGGGCAGTTCGGCAGGTTCCTGTTTTCTCGTGGGAAGGCCGGGTACCGACGAAGGCAGGGCCCGGATCGAAGTCATGTGTTCCTCATCGGACGGGTTCAGGATAGCCGAGAAGGACCTGATCCTCAGGGGGCCCGGTGAGATATGCGGAGTAAGGCAGCATGGCATAACAGATTTCCGTATTGCCGATCTGGTCAAGGACAGGCGCCTTTTGGAGGAGGCGAGGGAGGATGCCTTTTCTCTTGTACGGTCGGATCCATCTTTATCCGGTTTCCCTGATCTTCGCAGGGAGGTCTTCAGGAAGCTGGGAGCCAAACTCAGGCTTGCCGGGACGGCGTGAGTGGCGATGAAGGATGAAAGCCACGAAAGCTTGACGGAGTACGCTACAAGGCTGGTGTACAGATCCGAGCTGACCAGAATGCAGCTCAAAAGGAAGATCCTGGCCAGAGGAGCCATGGAAATTGCAGCAGACAGGATCTGCGATGAAATGCAGGAGACGGGATTGATAGACGACCGGCGCTACTGCGAGCTCTTCGTCTCCACCCATAGAGAGCTGGGTTTCAAGAGGATGAGGATGGAACTCTTGAAAAGGGGTGTTGAGAGGGACCTTGTCGACAGAATGGTCCCCTTCGACCTTGAGGACGAGATCGAAAGGGCAGAGGAACTGATCCGCCATTGGGGGCCAGAAGTTGATACGAAAAAAACCTGGGGCAGGCTGTCCAGGAGAGGTTTTACCTTCTCCGTTATCAGGGAAGCGATCCGGCGGGCTTGTGATAGTACCTCCTAATCTGTAGAATACATCAGGACGCTTTTTTGCATATTGCGACTGCCGAATAGATCGACAGGTCACGAAACTTGACAACGGAATAAGGAGTGATGTTCAGATGTTGCCTGTAATGCTTGCAGCAGCTTTCGCCGTCGGCATTTCGGCCGGCTTCCTTGTGTACAGATACCTGAGCGACAAGAAACTCAAGGGGACCAGAGAACAGTCCGACCAACTCCTGAAGGACGCTTTTCAGGAGGCCGACAGGCGGAAAAGAGAGATGTTGACGGAGGCAAGAGAGGAGATGCACCGCCTCCGACAGGACACGGAACGTGAGATCAAGGAAAGGCGCGCTGAACTTCAGCGCGCGGAACGGAGGCTCGAGCAGAAGGAGGAGAACCTCGACTCCAAGATGGAGACCATACTCCATAGGGAGGAGGAGTTCCGGAGAAGACAGGAAGAGATGTCGGTCCGCCTCGAAGAGGTCGAGTCCGTCCGGAGGAAACAGATGGAACGCCTGGAGGAGATCGCCGGCATGTCAAGGGAACAGGCCAAGGATGTTCTCCTCAAGGAAGTGGAAGAAGAGGCTGCGCACCTGATAGGGCTCAAACTCAAGGAGCTCGAGGAAAAAGCAAGAAGGGAGTCCGAACGCAAATCCAGGGAGATCGTAGTAAGTGCCATACAGCGCTGTGCTGTTGACCATACCTCTGAAATGTCCGTCAGCGTGGTATCCCTGCCATCTGACGAAATGAAGGGGAGAATTATTGGCAGGGAAGGAAGGAACATCCGTGCCTTTGAGACCTTCACAGGGGTCGACCTTATCGTGGATGATACGCCCGAAGCGGTGACCCTGAGCAGTTTCGATCCTGTGAGGAGAGAGGTTGCCCGCCTCTCCCTGGAAAGGCTTGTCCTCGATGGAAGGATCCATCCTGCGAGGATCGAGGAGATCGTAGAGAAGGCACAGAAGGATGTTGAGGAAAAGATCCTTGAAGCGGGTGAGGAGGCCATGCTCGAAACGGGGATCAAGTCCATGCACCCCGAACTGATCAAACTGGTCGGTCAGCTGAGGTACAGGTCCAGTTACGGACAGAACGCGCTCTCCCACAGCCTTGAGGTTTCTCACCTCTCGGGGATCATGGCAGCTGAACTGGGTATCGATGAACACCTGGCCAGACGGGCAGGCCTTCTCCACGATATCGGGAAGGCCGTAGATCACCAGGTGGAAGGACCCCACGCCCTAATCGGCCGGGACCTGGCCAAGAGGTTCGGGGAGATCCCCGAGGTAGTGAACGCTGTGGCTGCTCACCATGAAGACCAGGAGATGACCTCCGTTTACGATGTCATCGTGTCAGCGGCTGACGCGGTCAGCGCCTCTAGGCCTGGGGCCAGGAGGGAGAGCCTGGAATCCTACATCAAGAGGCTGGAAACACTGGAGACCCTTGCCAAGACCTTCAAGGGTGTTACCAAGGCCTATGCCATCCAGGCAGGGCGGGAGATAAGAGTAATGGTTGCCCCGAACAGCCTCGATGACGGGGCAATTCACAAACTGGCCTACGACATCGCCAGGAAGATCGAAAGCGAGATGAAATATCCCGGGCAGATCAAGGTAATAGTTATCCGGGAGACGCGTTCCGTGGAGTTCGCCAAGTAGGTGAAAGCATTGAAGGTCCTTTTTGTGGGAGATATTGTCGGCAATCCCGGAAGGAAGGCCCTTTCGGGTCTTCTTCCCAGGGCAAAAGCCGAATGGGGTCCATTCGACCTCATAATTGCGAATGTTGAGAATGCGGCCGGAGGGTTCGGACTGACCGAGAAGGTCATGGAAGAGCTTTTCCGGCAAGGTCTGGACGCCATGACAAGCGGGAACCATATCTGGGACAACAGGGAGGCCTTTGCACTTCTGGACGCGGAAAATCGGCTGGTCAGACCGGCCAACTATCCGCCGTCAACCCGGGGCAACGGCTCGATGGTGATCGAGAAAAAGGGCATTAAGTTGGGGATCCTGAACCTTCAGGGGAGGGTCTTCATGCAGCCCATCGACTGCCCCTTCCGAAGGGCCGATGAGGAGCTCCTGCGGATGGAGGGGCTGCCGGTCCTGGTGGATGTACATGCCGAAGCGACATCGGAGAAACGTGCCCTGGCGCTCTACCTTGACGGAAGGGTCTCCGCAGTGCTCGGCACCCATACTCATGTTCAGACCGCCGATGAGGCGATCCTGAGTGGCGGAACGGCCTTCATTTCAGACGTGGGTATGACCGGTGGCCACGGTGGGGTTATCGGAATGGAGAAGGACGCCATCATCAACCGTTTTCTGACCGGCATGCCCACCAAGTTCGAGGTATGCAAGACCGATCTGAAGATGGACGCGGTTGTGGTAGAGATCGACGGGGGCACAGGCAGAAGTCTTTCGATAGAAAGGCTCTCTCTGGAGATGTAAAGAAAGTCTGATCCAGATGATCAGAGACCAGGGCGGGGCGCCCGGAGCGCCCCGCCCTTTTTGTTGACCCTGGAGAGCTGTTGTTATAGCATTGATCGAGACTACTGACCGGGGAGATGTAAATGGAAGAAAGCCAAAGTAGCGGACCGCAATGCAAAAGCACAGGTAAGGAAAAAGAGGGGGTGAACGCCGGAGAGAGATAGCGGAAGTTATCCTCACGCACCGCCCCTCCCGGCAGCGGCAAGAACGACCTGTCCGCCGCGCAAGTCGCCCTCGTGAACATAACTGTACTGAGACCATACGCAGGCTGACCTGCCTGGCCTGAAGTAGCCTTTTTGGTGCTTTCAAGCCCTGTTGTGTTTGTTTTGCAGGAGGCCGCATACCGGGGGTGCAGCCACCATGAGAGAGCGTCTTGACCGTCTATACAGCCACATTGAAAGGTTGCTCCAGGAGTACCGTTTCCCCGAGACCAAGGAAGCGCTGTCGACGATGGAGCCTGCCGACATAAGCGAGATGCTTGTGGGTAGCCCGCGTGCGAAGATGGTGCTCATATTCCGTCTGTTGCCGAAGGATCTTGCCATAGAGGTTTTCGAGCACATGGAGGGTTCCGGGCGTGAGGAACTTCTGGCGAGCTTTACCGAGGAGGAGGCGGCGGAGATCATCGAGGAGATGTCCGACGACGACAGGACGGCCCTTCTTGACGAACTTCCTGCGAAGACAGTGAAAAAGCTGATGCAGCATCTTTCGCCGGAGGAGCGGAAGATAGCGAACCGTCTGCTGAACTACCCGGAGGACTCGGCGGGCAGGATCATGACGGCCGAGTACATAGGTCTGAAGGCGTCGATGACGGTTGTTGATGCGTTGCAGCACATCCGCAGGGAAGCCCGTAGCAAGGAGACCATA